>Ga0075434_100000117_pt1 | contig 46057 bp, 41 predicted proteins | sample RhiMethybrSRZTD3_FD_75298 | JGI IMG/M metagenome (GOLD analysis project Ga0075434, IMG submission 75298) | Populus rhizosphere microbial communities from Tennessee, USA - Rhizosphere MetaG P. TD hybrid SRZTD3 | ecosystem: Host-associated > Plants > Roots > Rhizosphere > Soil | place: USA...
TTGCAATGCATCTCGAAATCTTTGTTTATTTGCTCTGTCGATTTCTTGGTGAGGATCGCGTCCGCACGGTCCAATGAAAGAACAGCTTCACAGGCAGAGCATATCCACGCAATTGGCGTTTTGGTTTGGTCATTGAAAACCGAAGGCCTAAGAACCGGCATGGCAATAGTTTCCCACAGGGCCGGACTCCCACGCTAGCCCTGCGGGGTTTTGTTAGAAGCTCTAAAGAGTCGAGTCTCATACTGCCGACCAGATTGCGAAACACTACACGATGCTTCGAAGATTACTCCCGCCAGCAATATGGACTCGATGCTATATTTCTATGGGCTCGAGTCGTTGCGGTAGCGAACAAAGATTATTTGGGTGCTGTCGATGATGCCAAGAGTTCATTTGACTTCTTCCTCAACTGCTCAGTCCTAAGCACACTTCTTGCAGCATCTCTTTTGGCCACAGGTCTTGCCTCGAAAAAACCGTTCGTAGCTGATGAAAGCCTGGTGATATGGCTGTGCGAACTCATTCTGCTTTGTGTTGTCGCATACTTATCTTACGTAGGTGCAGTCAACCGCGCCGTAGCGTGGGGAGCACAGGTGAAAAGCGTGTTCGATCTGTATCGCTGGGATCTCCTTAAGCAGATTTGAGAGCCAATCGGGATGCAGCAGCACGTCATCGTCCGTGAAGGCCAGAACATCTCCCTGCGCCGCCGCAATTCCAGTATTCAAAGCATTGGACCTTCCCTGGGCCTTGGCGAAAACATATCTGACCGTGAACTGCGAGCTTTTCGCAAATTCGTCGGTGACCTCGCGAGTGTGATCTTTGGAATTGTTGTCAACAAGCAGGAGTTCCCAATTTAGAGAGGGTGGGACTACCAGCCGCGAAAAGGCTTCCAGAGCCTTACGCAGACTGTCAGCTCTGTTGTAAGTACGAAGGATCACGCTCAGATCCATTTAAGGTTGGCCCGAACGCGAATTTTCAAGAGCCCGGTCCAGTCACATGAATAGGGCTGTCCCCTTCCGAGATTCACCGCAGCTTCACAATCAGAACATCCGAACGCCGATTCTTTAGCGTACAGTTCATAGTGCCATTTGCGCAGCCAAAAGCCCCGCCGTCATTAGTTGTCCAGGCATAGAAGCGTCCGTCTTGCGAGAGAGCCCCGATTGACCAGGCAGCGTAAAAGTTGTTTGAAGGATAAGAATACGTATGCGCAAAACGCCAGGCTTTGTTGGAGCCGTCAGAGGAAAAGCAGAGAATTTCGTTCTGATAGGCCCAGGAAATCTGGGTACCAGGCGCCACTGTGGAGGTGCACACTGGGGTGTTATCGGCGCATCCACCATAAGTAGATGGGTGAGAATCGAACGGGGCCGTGCAGGAAGGCGCACCGGCAGTGTTACAGGTGCTGGTGGGGACAGTCCATAATTTGCTAAAGGAGGACGGATCGCTATAGTGCCGAGCCACGAAGTAATTGCCGAACATGCCGGGGCTGTTAATCCAGCGTCCGCAGCCAGCAGCCCAATGTCCAGTCGATTGGGGGACGAGATGATTCAGCACGGTGGTGCCCATCTGCCAGGCATAGCCTACCCCCGGCGAAGGACTGCTCGACAACAGATTCTGTCTGGTAATCACCATCCACAAGCCCCCCTTCATAACGACGTTGTGTACGGTGAAGCGATCGGTGACGGGTGATACTGTCCCCATCACTTTGCCGCTCGGCCAGGATGTGACAACGCCAGTGGATGTGTTCAAGTGCGAACAAGTTTTAAGGCTGGAATTATAAGATACGACGTGGACTGCTGTATCTTGAGTTCCTGTGGTTGAGTATGCCACGCCGAAGATTGTGTCGGTCGTATCGACACCTGCGGCCGATTGCCAGGTGACCTGAGCAGGAATCCCGCAATTTCTGAAGTCGTAAATCAACTTTCCAGTGGGCGGTGTCGTTCTATTTGTGTAATCGAGCAGCTTTACCCTTCCGTTGTAGAAGCGAAAAAAATGGTTTGGGTTTCTATGGGAGAACACTCCGGGGCCGCTGACAAATATCGGGTATCGGCCATATAAAGGACCCAGCTGCCGGAAGTTCACGGGATCGAATTTAACTGGAAAGAAGCGACCATAGGTGTCACTGACCAGCAGAATCGTCGAATCTGAATTCCAGACGACTTTGTCGCCCGATCCACCAAGGCCAGTGATGTAACTGCGATTCGGAAAGTTCGGCTGAAGGGTGGCGTCGGTAAAGCGCAGAACCGGATTATAAAAATTCGGATCCTTAGCAACTGTATTGATACCTTTAAGTCCTCCAAAGTAGGGTAATGGATTGGGATAAGGAACAACCTTGGTGTCAGTCCTAGAGCAATAATTTGGCGGTCCACAAGTCGTAGTAGAAGTGGTGGCAGTCGCTGTTGACGCGGTGCTGGCTTGCAAAGTCTGACTTCCGCTCGAGTCTGGAAGAGCCGAATCGGATGACGTCACTGTCACCGTTAGCGATACCTGAGCGGAGTTTTGGCAGTTATCTTGAGCTTCGACGGTGGTCTGGTAAATGCCTGGGTCGAGTTTCAGCCATGTATCCAGGCTGGCATTGCGAATCGAATATGCGAGATGCTGTGGCACCGTGTAAATGGCCATACTGGCGATCCCGCCAGCGCACATCGTTGTCGCGGCTGCCTTGAAATGAACCGGGCCCGCTAAGCTGCTGCCGTCGACGGGGGTGCTTACGTCGATGGCGGGGCCGGAGTCAGACGCAAGGCTGCTGACGGATGAACCAGCACCCCCGGTTTCCGTCTGAGACGCCCAATCAGCCGCAATTGCACGCGCAGGAGCGACCCCGCCCAGAATGGCAACGGCGAAAAAAACCAAGGTTGATACACACACGTAAAGCTTCCTCATTCAAACCTCCGGATCTCTACTTTGGTTCCAGAATGGAACTGTGCTTCAGCTATGCGCTGACTGGGAACACTCATGTCCGATTCATAGCGAACCGGCGTTAGCTGCGCAGTGTAGGAAGCAAGGTACTTAGCTGCAAGTGCTGAAAGTCCGAAAACCTTTGAGTGTTCTGTTGAAATCTATGCGGCTCACGACAGGCCGACGTGATATCGGCCAGAGTGCTATGCCCAAGGTTATCTATTCACAAGCGTGGTTCACACCTAGAGTGTCGAGAAGCTCGAGGGATGAAGATCCCAAACTCTTAGGGCAGGATGTGAGATGTTGCCCCAGTTATTTCGGCGTACAGCGCCAGCCAAGCAATCTGAGCTCATCAAGAAACTCAACCGGCATGGTTGCTTGTATGCGCTTGGATTAGCGGCCATAGCCGCATTTACCGGTTGCAGCAGTGTCAGCAGCTCTCAATGGCTGAATTCCACAACAGACCAAATTACTGTCTCTCGAAGTTTGCCGTCAGCGGTAGTAAACAGGACTTACGCGGAGATGGTCTCAGTAAAAGGGGGTTTTCCTCCTTATGAATTCTTCGTTACTTCTGGCGAACTTCCTCCCGGTCTAGAGTTGAACCAGTCCTCTGGAGCAATTACGGGCATTCCCCGGAGAGCAGGCAGTTTCGGGTTCAGGCTTGGAGTGATGGACGCGAGCAAGTCGCACCATGGCGGCGGCCCTATGAGGCTGCATGTGCTGGCAGCTGGGAAGCGGCGTCATCAGGCTAAGATTAAGGTTACACCAACGAATGCAACACTCTCGTCGTGGGCTTCACAACAGTTCACTGCGTGGGTGAGTGGAAGCAACCAGAAGGACGTGAAGTGGTCGGCCAGCAGGGGTAGCATCTCGACCAGTGGGCTCTTCACGGCACCGGCGGTGAGTTCGACGATTACTGTCACCGTGAGTGCAACCAGCATGGCCGATGGTCACCCCACCGGCTCAGCGCTAATTACGGTTACGGCTGCCGGTACTCAAGCGTCGAAGCCGACCATCCAGACGAAGTCGCTTCCGCTTGCAGTGGAGGGTAGCGATTACAACACGACATTATCCGCTAGCGGAGGGCAGTTGCCCTATCGGTGGAGTGTCGTTTCCGGATCGTTGCCAGCGGGCATTGGTTTCAACGGCTCGGATGGCACACTGCGCGGAACTTCGAAAACGACCGGCCGATTCCCATTCACCACCAAGATTACAGACAATATTGGCAACACTGCCCAGCAAAGCCTCGACTTGGTCGTGTCTGCTGCGGATGCGTGCGGCCCGCCGACATACCAGTGTTCCCGGACAGATACGGCTCTGATAATTCCGACTGCACCACCGCAGCTTGGGCGCAACCCGAGCTACTACGGTGGGCACAGTGGGGCCGGCATGGTTGCCACCGATCCGGCTTACGGGAACAGAATTCTCCGTGTGACGGACGGTAATACGAATCCAACCCGGCCCGGAATGAGCTTTGCGACGCCATCATCGGCGGACAAGAATATTACTTCCTACGACGAAAGCCTGTTCTTTGTTTCTGACGAGGGCAACAACCCCTGTTTATATCAATTCGATCAGTCCGCATTCAGTACGACTTTGCGAGGCTGTTATCACAACATTGGCGTAAGTTCAGTGGAGTTTGGATATACGTCCATCAACAACTATGCTTTTTTCAACTATGCCGGACACAAGCTCTACCGTTTTGTCATTAATCCGGCGGACTGGACGATTTCAGCGGACCCGACGTTTAACAATGGACAGGGCTACTTCGACCCTGACGGCCCTCAGTGCTTGAATGGGCAAATCTCCGCAAATCACTGGTACGTTCACGGCACAGGACTGAGTTCGGACGATTCAACGCTTATCGCATCGTTTGGACCAACGCAGGACAAAGATCCGTATATTGTCGTGTGGAACGCTGCCAAAGGCTGCCAGTGGATGAACGTTCAGACATGGCAAGTGAGTCAAGGGTGGAATACCGGGCTCAGCAACCCGGTCAATATTGACTGGGCGAGCGGGGTACCACCATTGAAGCCAGGGGGAGTTCACAATGTGAAAGTTGATCGCAGCGGCCAATATGGGGTACTGACTGTCAATGGCACGAGCCTGAACCGTAAAGTATTCTGGAATATTGGAACTAATGCGGTAAACGATACGTGTCAGCAATGCCAATCCCATTGGGCGTGCGATTACGGGGTGTGCTTCTGGCGCATTGGGCTGACCCAGAGCGGCTTCCTTATGCGCGATATAGCGATTCCGGAATCATTCATGACGAATATGCGCAGCACGGTTGCCACTGCCGACATGGATGTAAGCAGCGCCATCGGTCAGTGGCAAAACGATCAACACTCGTCACATGCCAACGCCGAACCTGGAGTGAAGAACATTTATCTGGTGGCATTCTACCCGGGCGGCAGCTCACAGGTCAGGTCAGTCTGGGATGATGAAATTGTGGGAGTTAATTGGGATGGCTCGCAGAGAACCATTCGCTTCAACAAGAGCTGGACGAGCGGCTACAATTTTGAATCCACCGCACGTTGCCCAATTTCACGCAAGGGCAACTACGCGCTTTGTGCGTCCGATTACCAGATGTATAACCGAGATAGGGGATTTGGCAATGGACTGAACCTGGACACATGCGATCACACGCTTTCATCGAAGCGCGGCACCAACGGCTGTCGCGTAGATGTTCTCTTGTTCGAGCTCAGGTAAATGGTGCCCTTTTCCGACCGGAGCGTTCCTTAGGGCCCCCAAACAAAACCTCCCTCATCGCTCGACTGCTAACTGAACTAAGCCAGGGGTGAAACTCTGTGATGTGAGCACACCCGGCATGATTCAGCTATCCGCAGCAACTAATCCCGTGGCGGCGCTCCGAGGCCGGGAATATGATACCGAGGCCCCAGTCGTTGCCGAAGCATCTTGCGAATATCCTCAGAGAGTATCACCTTTCAACGACAGATCAAGCGCGGTTCTCACTACAGCGTGCGAGAACTGGAAGTCGCTATCTCAGAGTTCGTGGCTCTTCACAATCAACAGCCCAAGCCTTTTGTATGGACCAAGACTGCGATACCATCCTCAGCAGCATCGGTCGCTTTGCCTCCCGCACTTTGGCTGAGCATGCTGCAAACAATATGTAAGAAATCGCTGACTCAGGAGACTAGATGCGCCACACCCTCTGCGCTACCGATGGCCAGCATTTCCGTCCCTTTCCGGTTTTGTTAGGCGCTCTTAAGACATTCAAGGATTTCGATTGCGCGGCTGTCGGGAGCGCGTACAAACTTTGCTAGCCAGCGCGGTACGGATTGATTGTAGAAAACGAGATTTTTGTCCCTGCCGCTGATTGAAATCCCGCACCGCCGGCTCATGCTGCTCTTGGTAGGGTCGTATCAGGATCGCCATGGCTCAGAGCAGGTGCAAGCATGCATTTCAACATTCTATCTTTGTTGGCCGGCAGTGCTCCGTAATTTGCTCTCTACAAGAGTGGTCACGTCTGCGATGCTCTGCATCTTCTCCATCTCTTCGGGCGAGATCTGAAAGCCATATCGCTCCTCGAGGGCGAGCACGAGATTCAAATGCGCGGTAGAGTCCCACGTCTCAATATTCGCTGGCGATGAAGCGGGGCTGATTTGGTCAAGTGGAACTCCGAAGAGGTCGGAGGCCATTCCGCGGACCTGTTCAAAAATCGCAGCTGTCAAATTTCAATCTCCGTGGGCTTTCGCAGGTGAATCCATTCAGGACATGGAATAGGCGCGGCCAAATCAAAAACCCACAGTGAACCTCTGCCATTGGTATCCTGAGTTGCGAACCCATGTTCACGATAGAACTCCCGTGCCGGGGCGTTCTTTTTCGTCGGAAAGAACCACCCCTGCATCCGTTTCAGACCTCGAGAAGCTGCGTCCTGAGCGAGGAACGACAGCAGCGCAGTTTCTACTGTCCGGCCGATGACACGACAACTTAGAAGAAATGTGTCGATCTCGCGTACATCTCCCTGATCGCGAGTAATTGCGACCCCGGCGAGTCCATGATCGCCGAATCGGTCGCGCACTCGTATAGAAAATACTCTGGCCGCCGAAGAAGCGCCAATTTCCGCGATCTGCTGCTCAGAATACCTTCGCGTAGTGAGATTGAACTGGTTAGTCTTCTGAGTCAGCTGCGAGATTCGCCCCAGCGTTGCAGGTGTCAACGGAACTATTTCGGCCTCTTGCTGAAGATAATGGAAGAACTCTTCTTTCGACTGAAAATTCTGCGCCGCCTCGATACGCTGGCGCTGTGCAGCATACATTTCTGTCTTCTGCCGATCTTCGACTGAGAACGTAAGGCGTTCGAAACCCGGGAAGTCGCGCAGCGCGGCGGCGTACTCGATTGGATCCTTCGGCAGGTCGATTATAAACACTTCCGGAAGCGCAACTCGCACATGCTCTCGTTCGACCGGATTGTCGTCGAGGAAAGCGATTGCGTCCAGTCCGATGTTGAGTTCCGCCGCAATCTCACGCAGATTTTGTACTTTGTCCTGCCAATTGATCCGTATCGCCGCGAAATTCTGTGGACGCAGCAACATTCCTGCGTGCTTCTCCATCATCTCCATTGCTTCATCGGAATTGTTCTTGCTGCAGATCGCCAGCAGAATCCCTCGTCGCGAAAGATCCAGCAGCACACGCTGCAGCGCCAGATAAGCCGCCCCGGGATACTCCGGCCCGAGTTTGACTCCATCCATGCCATCTTCGCCGATTACTCCACCCCACAGAGTGTTGTCGAGATCCACCACCAGGACCTTTGCAAGTTTCCCGGATAGAGGAACGATAAAACGGAGCCACTCCACGGCCAGGTGCAGAAGCTGATCGGCGGCGATCGGCAGGCGAGCAGTGAGCCACTTGCGAGTGTCACCCCATCGCAATCGCCCGTGACGTGACACTAACGCATCGTAATCCAAAAGGTAAACCCCGTGATTTTCGAGGGAAATGCGCCGCATTTCCCGGTTTATTTGCTCGACCAGGGCGGACTGGCTCGCTTCGCGCTGAAGATCGAGTAAGCCGAACGTCGGTCGCTCGGGCTGTTCAAAATTATGGACAATCAGAGCCGCCTGGCTGCGGCTGCGGAAGGCGCGTATCCACTGCTCAAAGTTGCTGATGACCCGCCGGGCGGATTTCCCGGCATCATCAGATCCGAGATCGGCGAAATCTTGCCACAAATCTCCAGCAATATCAGCCGTGCGCACGGCAAGGATGACGGCGTCGGGCGCAAAACGGTAGACGGAGCTCTCTTTCTCGAGAATCTCCTGTGCGTAGGCGTTGAAATCTCCTACAAGAACCGTTAAATCAATCCCATAACAGAATGCTGAAGCCCTAAGGATTGGAACAATGGGTTCGACCGTGAATGACCGCAAAATCGCCAGCCGATAGGGAACAAAGGGCAGCCTATCGCGCAGTCGCTCAGCACGCGAAACGACGAAGGCGGCCGACCCCGGAGCTTTCTCGTTGCGCCACAGTTCGCAGATTCGCAGATATGCCCTCTGCGCCTCGCCTTTCGATATGAGGTTGTCAATTTCTGAACGTAGTTCCAATGCTGCACTCATCCAGGGTCAGCGATGCCGTTCGAGGTATTCAATCAAAAGCTTATTTTTGGTGTATACCCAGGCGATCCGTCGCCCTCCAAAGGCGACCGCCGGCAAAGGTAGCCTGGTGATCAGCCCTCCCCGCCTGCGGCTCAAATCCAACTGCTTCTCTAAGTCATCAACCTCATAGCATATATGATGAAGTCCGCCCCCATTTTTCAGAAACCCCGCTACCGGAGATTTCTCTCCAGCCGGTTCCACCAGCTCCAGCAGGCGGCCGAGTTGGCAATTTTCTCGAATAAAAGCCACACGCACGGACTGGTTCGGGTCATGAATGATCTTGCCATCCCACTTGCCATCAATGGACTCGGCAAAACCGGGCGCTGCGTGTTGAATGGAAACGACAACGAAGCCTACGTGGTGAAGCGTGCCCTGCGGCACCGCGTACAACCCAATCCCATCGCTCACGGTCTCGCTTTGACCCATTCACTTCAGCTCTACTATGAACACGTCAGTACGGTAAGCATTTCCGGTAGGGGTCGGTCCCAGTTGATTTTGCCAATCGGAAGTGAAAAAAGCATCTTCCGTCCGGTGACACATTTCCCCGCGGCGTTGACCAAAATCCATTTTTGGCGTGCTGTAAGTCTGCGCAAAGCGCCAGACTTTTGAGTCCCTGCCGTCAGTCTCCACGCACAGAATTTCATTATCCCAGGGATTATCCACATTGGGAGGGCCGCCCATTTTCGGATTATCGGAACGATAGGTAGACATGCCGATCGGCCGGGAATCGTTCGGATCAACATTATTCCAGGAAAAGTGAGCGTCGAACCAGTATCGTGCCCCATTCAATGGCCGCAAGCCGGCCACCAGATGCCTGGTTTGCTCCAGTCGATCCCATGGTCGCATGATCAGGTCCATAGGGTGGGTGAATCCCGAGCCACCAATGCCATGAGAACAGCTGAGTGCTTGATGACTCTTACATTGGAGAGGGCAGCTGACGACGTTCATAGTTTCAACTTCCCATAACAACCAAAATCGCCCGGGACCGCCGCCACCCCCGCTGGATCCATGTGTACTTGCCCGATTTCGACATTCGCTGGTTGTGTATCTTCAGCCAAGACGCAAACCGGGATCGTGGCGGCAGCCAGCCATAGAAACAAAGGGCGTCCCTGTTTAGAGGTTAACAATTCGGCCTAAACCACAGCTATCGAAAAATAAAAAGCGATCAGCTCACAAACTCAGCTTGAGCAAGTCGCTGAACGACTGAGGCGCATAGGGATCGCGAACAAGATACCGCTTTAACCACATCCCCGTATGTCCCATGTCAATAAACCAGCGCGGGATTGAGAAAGCCATTGCTTTTGCTCCGATGACCTCCATTCGCCCGTGTCCGGCGCCCAACACCCATAGCTTGAGCTCCGCAAGATCTTTAATTCTTGCAGCGGAAACGCCTGCCAAAATAAACCGTTAGCCTGAACAGAAGGCACAGGAGGCAAGTCTGTATCATCAAGCGGCATTCGCTATCGATTGCTGGTATGGAAAAGAGGTACGGCCATTGCCGCTGGGAGAACAAAGATATAAGGAAACCAAAGAAGTACAGCTAAACAAAGCAAGTACGCGCCAGTCAAAGCCTATACCAGCACATAGATAAGGGCGAGAATGGAAACTGAGAACGCCAATCCTCTGTACACCTTTTCGTCATTGCCCCACTGTCAGCCTTCAAAGTGAGATTTACTCTCGGTTAATGCTGTTGTTCTTCGAGGTTAATGTTTCGTTGATTACGCTAGAGAAAACACGGCGAAGCTTGCGTGACGAAGAGACATCGAATTTCGTTTTGGCAGATGATAGCAGAGTCTGCAGTTCTATCTAAAATTTCTAATTGGTGAGTGGTAGGGACTGACCTGCTCTAGCCGTTGTTGACTTTCGACAAGAAACCGAGTCTTGCAGCAGCTTGCCAGCCACACGAATGCTCAGGTACTTAGGAGGTTTGCACAGGGAAAGCTCGCAGGCGAGGGCGCAGGCACGATGCGCTCAGTCGCATAGGCCACTCAGGATCGTCGGTTGCGATAGAGCGAAGGGTCCGCTTGAGCGGACATGGCTTCGACGTTCAGATCTAGTGCGAGGAAGTCCTTTATAGATTTTGAATGTCCCCGGGGATCGTTAAGGAGCCGGCGGTATCCCATTCGGAGGACGGAAATATCGGGGCGGTTTTCCAAAGTCGCGCTGACTTCGATCAGATGATCCTTGAATGCTGAGGTCAGCGCCTCGTGACTGACCGAACCCGGTTTGCCGCGGCGGCGGAGCATTTCATCCTGAGAGGCGAGGATTTCTGGCAGCGGGCGCTCCATGAAAATGACTTTGTAGTCGCGGCCTTTGGGAATAGACAAGAGGAGTTGCGAGATAACTTTTACGGCTTTGCCTTCCGCTTGATCGATGAGTCCGGGTTGCCTGGGGAGAAGTTTTGCGGGTTCCCATTCACAGTATCCGCGGGGATTGTCGATGTCTGGTTTGCGCTCGGAATCGGTAAGGATGGTCATGCCGCCTGCGGCGAGCATCTGCATCATCAGCGATGTGCCGGAGCGGGGCAGGCCGGAGACGATGGTGATCATTGGGGCAGCATACATTTCGGGCGCTTCCATTGTGAAGTTTGTGACGGCATCATAAACTTCGGTTGAAGATACGATGTAACCAACAATGCACGACAAGTTGTGGTTGTTTGTTGTTGTTGCGAAAAGTGTCTGTATCGCTGCGATTGGCGTCTTTTCGCCAGTGCTTGCGATTCTTGGCTTTCACGTCACGCTGACCCGTGGCATGGAGACAGTACTTGGGCTGGTAATGGCGGTGTTCCCAATCGGGATTGCATGCTGGTGGATGTTTCGAAGGCTTCAGGCGCACTGGACAAGACGCGAAGCGCGAGCGGTCACTCTTGCATTTGCGATGTTCTCCCCGATCTGGTTCGGGGCAGGAATCCTGCTTTCCGAGTTTACCGGTGGTTATGCTGACCTGCTCTTAGGTCGCCGTTTGCTCTGCTAGGCGTACTCGTAGGGTTGGTTGGCGTGAGTAGTCTCTTAAGCTTCGGCGTATGTCTGTTTACAATTGTCGGTCACGCGTCAAATCATCAAGCTGGAACATTCATACCTGTAGGAGTGCCAGTGTCCACAACTACCTTCCAAGGCTTCCCGTCGATGTAAGAGGGGATCGCGAGGCCAAAAAGTTTGAGAATCGTCGGCGCAACGTCCACGATCGCCGGTTTATCTTCCATGATCTTTCGGTTGCAGAAGAGGACGCCGGGTACGAGGCGAGGATCGACGCAATGGTCGCCGCTCCAAGCCTTGAGATTGTCCTCGAAAATCTGGGTGGTAACTTTCCCTAGAACGGAATCCCAGGAAGCGCGATAACCGCCGCCGTAGCCGATAATCAGGTCGGGCGCGTTGTCGGCGTAGGGTCCGGCGTAGATCGCCTTGCAGTGGAAAACTCCGGTGATGGCGGCACCTCCACTGGAGGGATCGATGAGGCCGTCGAGTTTGCCGCGCAGTTCCTGCTTCAAAATTTCGGCTTCTTCAGGTGGGACAGTGCCTTCCCGCTCACGTCCTTTTAGATTCAGATAGAGGCCGTTCAGGCCCATGGTGTAGGCACGAGTGCGGGACCAGTCGACGTCCTCGAACCAGTCGCCACTTTCGGATTTGTTGGCTTTCAGCGCCAAATAGCCATTTAGATGCAGCCAGGCATTCACGTTTACGCAGCGAGCGAACGATTTGAAACCGTGATCGGAGACGACAAGAAGAAGCGTGTGGTCATCGATCTGGTTCATCACCCGACCGATCAGGGCGTCCATGCGGGAATACAGGTCTTCAATCACTCTTGGGCGCTGATCCTTGGGCACATTTCGGGCGGCAGGATGATCTTCTTCCAGGTATCGCCAGAACATGTGCTGCACGCGGTCGGTGGTGTCGAAGACGCACGCGCAGAGACCCTGCTGAGTTTTTTCCAGGGCGTCAAAGAGCATGCGCTCCCGGTCATCGTGGTTGGCGTAGCACTGGGCGAGGAATGCCTGATCATCGAGGACCTCTTCATTCAGCGCCCAGGTATCTTCGGCGAGTCCAAGCGTGGCGTAGGGACCGAAAAGTTTGGACAGATACACGGAGTAGGTAACCGGGTGGGAGATGGGGAGATCGGGCTTCCCGGGATCGATGTTGACTGGGGTGACGTAAACCTCGACTTCCGGCGATATTTCTTTCAGGTAAAAACGACAGATTCCGTGGGCGCTGAAGCCCAGCCCGGCTCTGAATTTCACGGGAATCCAGGGTGAGTACTCTCCAACATTGAGATTGAGAATTTCAGAATCCACAGTGATCTGCGCCTGACGCTTCGCGGAGACTGGACGGATTTCAAAATTGATGCGTAATTCTGAAGGTCGGCCCAAAGGATCGTCGGGGCCAGGAATATAGGAGCGGTATGCGCCTCCGTTGTGCTCGATGAGTACACGCACTCCGCCTTCGCGAAATTTGGCGTCATCCTTCCGAGTGGTGCAAAAGCAGAAAGTTCCCTGGCTGCCTTTTAAATCAGGTACGCACATTCCGGAGAGCAGCACGCCATCGAACTTTTCAGGAGGAAACGTTACGGGCACGCGAATGACGGAACAGAAGATTCCTGCTTTGCCCAGCCAGTGCCAGAACGGCGTTCCATGGCGCATGCCCTTAATCCTGGGCTTGCCCAGCGGCAAGGAGTACCGGCCGAGCTTCAAGGTGCGCTTGGGGCCGCGAATCTCCGCTGAGGAAAGAAACGGAAGATAAGTGTTGGTGTCGCGGGCAAGGAAATCGTAAATGTTGTGCTTGCCCGGGTTCACGCCGGTCATGAAGGTAGACCACGCCACCGGCGAGATTGGAGGGAACGTCGTTCGCAGTTTCCGGAATGTGCCCTTGTGACCAAGCTTTGCCAGGTTTGGCAACTTTCCTTGGTTGATGAAACGGTCGGCTAATTCCGGATCCATCCCATCAAAACCCAGGATTACGGCGCGTGTGACCTGAGCTTTGCCGTAGGCTTTGCGGTGACGCAAGACTCGAACCAGATGGCGAAAAGGCCAGGTGAGAAAGGCGTACAAGGAATATAAGAATGCAATGAACAGCGTCCAGAAGGATGAGAGGACAGCGAAGCCGGCGCCTGGGCCGGCATAGGCGTGAGTAGAAAGCGGGCACAGCAGGAGAAGCGCCGCGACGAGTATCCATTTGTTTTTAGCGCAGCGCTTCATATTTCAACTCCTAAAATCGTTTTGAAAAGGAATCCTGCGAGCAAGGATAGGACGAAAAACAGCCATATCCAGTTCCATTCAGTCCACGCGAAATAGATGTTACGAGAAGGATAGTTCAGTGTAATGGACTCAATTGGACTCGCATTCGGCAAAGCCGGCTCTGCGGATACGAATATTCTCTTCCAGAATTCTCCGCGAAGTCGCACTGGGGAAAGCCGCGCTAATCCGGATGAGACTACCGCTCGCTTGGAAAGAATCTGGCCAGCGGCAACAACTGTGACATCATAATTTCCTTCTCGTTTTGCAATGACTCGCCAAACTACTTCGTTGTCGACGGGAATATGTACAGGCGGCGCGGTGGTTGTCATCTGGGGTGGCAGTTGCAACGATAAGTTATTCAGAGAGTCAGGGTCGACGGCATGGGCTGTCAACAGAAATGCTTGTCCGGTTTGGAGCGGAGTTGCCCCGAGATACCGATCCAACTCCATGATAACCAGCGTCAGGGGAAGAATAAGGAAGAGCAGCGGCTTGAACGCGAGGGCCAGATAACGGCCAGTTCCGGCGATTATTTTGCGGTAGGAGCTCAGCACCACTGGCAGTTGATCCTGAAAGAGGCGTACTGCCAAGAGATGGGCTTTCAGGTGATCCTTCGCGACACGAATTGCTTTCTGGTCTGAAGTGTAGCGGAAGACCACAACCATCAGTAGCCCGATGACGAGCGCTACGAGTGTGACTGCAGACGTTGCTGAAAGGGAAGTCAGAGATACCTCAACTGTCAAAGCAATCACTGAGGGAAAATCACTTATCGCAGTGCACTCCCAAGCCAAACAAATCACGGTGCACGGCAATTCCCGTGCTTGCCGCACTTAATCAATGTAGCCGAGTCCCTGCAGACGCTTCTTCACAAGCTCCTTGGAAGCGGCGTTGCTCGGGTCGGGTGGGAGCACCTTGTTAATCTCTCGTTCCAGCACACGGAGCACAAACTGGTCCACGGACTCATAGCCGCCGGCCTCGACGCACTTCTGGATTTTCTCCAGCAGATCGCCCTCGATCTTTACTTTGTAAGAGCCGAACATCAATTCTCCTTGTTGAGCATGCTAATTCTACCGGTTGAGGAGTCCGAGGTGAAAACAGATTGCCCCAGCATATCTTTTGACTTCGTAATTCCAAATTCTGCGAGGATTGTGGGCGCGATGTCGGTAAGCGACGGCGCGTCGGCCGGAATCCTCCGGTTGCTCAGCAACACGCCCGGAACCAGGGTGTAATCCATGCAGTGGTCGCCGCTCCAGGGATTCGTGTTGTCTTCGAGAACGTCTGGAGGAAAGCCACCCAAAATTGTCTTCCAACCCGCGCGGTATCCGCGGTTAAGGCCGACGACGAGATCGGGACCAGACTGCGAGTATGGTCCCTGATAAGCCTCGCTTGCAATGTCGGCGCGGGTAATCACCCGAAGTCCCGATTGTGGATCTCTTATGCTGAGCAATTTGCCTTTGATTTCTTTGATCAACCCGTCGGCTGCGGCGCCGGGCTGGATTATGCCGTAACGCTCACGGCCGCGCCGATTGAGGTAAAGGCCGTTCAGACCCAAGCCATAGGCTTTCGTTTGGCTCCAATCCACTCCAGCAAACGGTTGGTTCGAGTCTACATTGGCATCGCTTTCCAACTTGACGTAGCCATTCTGCAAGAGCCAGGTATTCAGATTGAAGGAGCGGTAATAGGGCGCGAATCCGTGATCTGAAAGGACCAGCAGCGTAGTGTTGCTGTCCAAGCGGGGCAGCACTCCGCCGAGCAGCTCATCGATTTGTTGGTAGAACTGCGCTATCGCTGAACCGTTCTGCGCGGCCAAGGACGCCTCATAGCCGGGATGCTTCGTGTCCATCAGCCGCCACATCATGTGCGAGTTCAAGTCTAGGCTGGAGAAGTAAAAGAAGAACACGCCTTGAGTGAACTTGGGAAATTCGGCGTCAAAGATGCGGCGATGCTCGGCCAACACTGTGCGCGCCTGCTGCAGGTATTCGTTATCATCCAGGACGGCGGCGGAGAGAGCTTTCGTATCTTCGGCGATCCCTTGTGTGTAGAACTCTCCTGTTTCTTCAGACAGCAAGCGGGAATAGCTGGAGGGCGTGGAAATTGGCAATGCTGGGCTGGCGGGATCAATGTTGATGGGCGAGACATACAGCTGAAATCGAGGATGCGCCTGCTTCAAGTAGAAGCGGCACATGCCTCGCACATTGCCGAAGAAGGGAATCAACTGAAATTCGACGCGTATCCAGTCGCTCCATTCGCCTTCTCGTAGCACGAATTCCTGATCCTGGACGGAGATTCTGGCCACCGACTCCAATGGGTCCAGGTCTACTGCGAACGGCTCCGTCGTGGCAGGAGAAGCCTTGCGGAATGTGTTGTCCGGGCCGAGCAGATTGGCTTTGACGCGTGAATTCTCGACTTGCACGGGGATGATTTGTCCGCCTTCGACGGCTCCGGTCACTGCGGTTGGATCATCGGTGTAGAAAGAAAAGGTGCCGTAGGTGCCGCGGAGGTCGGGAGTGCCCATGCCGGAAAGCGTCTCGCCCTTCGCAGGGACTGGCGGAAAATTCGCAGGAATGCGGAACACCGTATTCGGGATACCGTGGTCGTCGAGGATTTGCCAAAATGCTTTTCCTTGCCGCAGTTGTTCAGCCCTGCCGCTGCCTAGGGGGATGACCCAATTTCCCAAATGAATGGTGTGCTTCGGGGCCTCAACTCGCGAGGTGGAAAAGTAAAGTTGCAGGGTTTTGGGATCGCGGTGAATGAAATCAAAAATGCCGTGTCCCCCGGCATTCATGCCGGTAATTAGGTTAGACCAGGCGACGGGGCTTTGTGGGGGAATGCTGGTTGTGAGCTCGCGGAAAGATCCTTCCTGGGCGAGTTTGGCAAAGTTGGGCATCTTGCCTTGCTGCATGAATTGCTTGAGCAGCTGCGGGTCCATGCCGTCGATGCCGAGGATGATCAGCTTGTGCGCCCTCTGGCTTTGCCGCTGACAAGAAACAAGGAAGGGAATTGAGGCCAACAGCAATCCGGCCAGCAACCGGGCAGGTTTTTTCAGAAGCCTTCTCCCTTCGGCATGGCAATGCCGCAATTGTAACCAACACAGGATGGACCCGGGAGCGACACTCATCTAATGCGCCTGCACTATACTCAGAGCGATGTCGGTAAGGCACGGCTTCGTTCTGAAGTGTAGGGGCTATTTTTTTCTTTCGTTCTTGACGTCGACGCTTCTGGTCTTGCCTGCGGCGTCAGCAAGCAAGCCAAATATCATCCTGGTTACGTTGGATTCGGCGCGCGCGGACCGGATGGGCTTTCTCGGTGCAAAGTCTGCCACGCCGAATCTCGACGGACTTTCCAAAGAGAGCATCATTTTCGAGCGCGCTTATGCGCAAGCGCCGCTCACAGTGGTTTCGCATGCGACGATCTTGTCAGGCACCTACCCTCAGGTACATCACGCGAGCGAATTGGGCAGTTTCCTTGCACCTGGGGTGCCGTGTGTTCCAGAGGTGTTGCACAAACACGGCTATCGAAGCGGCGCGTTCGTTGGATCGATTCTGCTCGATCCTCGAAACGGTTTTGCTCCGGGGTTCGAGCGCGGCTTCGACCTTTACGATGCCGGATTCCAACCCGTCCAGCCCGGCGAAAGCGGGCCGTCCTTCATCCGCCGCAGTGGGGCGCAGGTGGTCGCGCGCGCCCTCACATGGCTAAACCGCAAACCGCAAAGCCCGTTCTTTCTATGGGTGCATCTCAACGATGCGCATGCGCCCTATGCTTCCTACGATCGCGGCATACCCGCCGTTGACGCCGCCATGGGGAAGCTCATCTCCGGACTTCGCTCACACAAGCTATACGATGATTCGATCATCGTAGTGACGAGTGATCACGGCGAGAGCCTGGGGGCGCACGGGGAAGACACCCACGGCATCTTTCTTTATGAGGAGACCATCCGCGTCCCGCTGCTGGTGAAACTGCCGCAACAGCAGATGGCGGGAAAGCGAGTGAAGGGACGCGTGCGGCTGTTGGATATTGCACCGACTTTTCTGGAAACCGCAGGGATCCCGGTTCCGTCGCAGATGCAGGGGCAGTCGCTGCTGCGAATTACGAGGAGCAATCCTGATGCGGACCAGGCTGTGTACTCGCGCAGTGACTTTTCACACGAAGCGTTCGGCTGGAGTGGGTTGGAATCATGGCGGGCGGGGAAATATCTTTACATTCGAGCTCCGAAACCGGAACTCTACGATTTATCTACCGACCCGAATGCGACGCGTGATCTCTCGCTGAGCTCGAAGGCGACACTTGAGACGCTGGCGGCGCAGCTCAATTCCTTCGATAGCCGTTTGGATAACGCGGGAAAGCCCGGTGACACCGGACTTACCTCGAGCGAAATGCAGAAGCTCGCCTCTCTTGGATATGTGGGCCTTCAGAAAGCGAATGCGGGCGCCGCCACTGCTGCGCTGGGAACAGACCCGAAAGAGACAATCTCGATTGCGAACAGGGTGCTCAGCGCATGGTTGGCTTTAGAAGCTGGACATGTGGACGGGGCGATACCCATGTTCAGGCAGGCGCTGGCAGGCCAGGCAAATACGTATCTTGCGCAGTATGGGCTGGGCGTGGCTTTGGCGCAGCAACAGCATCTTGCAGAAGCAACCGAGCACCTACACAAAGCGGTTGAGCTGCGGCCCGAATCGGGGTGGGCGCAATATCAGATGGGTGTCACGCTGATGAAGACGGGGGATTTCAAGACGGCTGCGGTGCATCTGGAGATCGCTTCCCGACGATTACCCACCCTTGCCGCTGCGCATTCAGCATTGGCCCAGGTGTATGAAAAAATGGGCCGGAAATAGGATGGATTGAAGTCAAACAGTTCCAGCTTCTGCTAAATGAACACTTCCAAACTAATCTTAAGGATCTTAGTCGTTCGGCAGCGGTTGCGACAGGGCGTTCAAGTTAAAGACGGTGCCATCGGTGCTCGAGGCGTCCAGAGCAGTAGTAGAAAGAGGCCGGCCGGGTAGTACAAGGAGGCTTGCCAAAGAGTGCCGCCAAGGACGATGCGGACCACTCACCCATACAGTGCAACTGTTTCGGGCCATTGCCAAACCTATGACGTGTCCCATCTCCCACTGTTGGAGAGCCTTCGGCTGGGAGACGTCGGTTGTGAGCCCCTTCATGGAGCGATCCAGCAGCCGATGTCGAAGACGAAATCCTCCCAATGCTGACCAAATAGCGAGGCCCGCTACCAACCAGTGCCACGGGGTCCAATCGCCCCTACCGTGGCCGCGAGCGATTTCCGCTATTCCGGCGAACACCAATATCGCGGCTATAAGTGCCCACTGAATCAGCCGTAACTTCCTAGACTTCAACCTGGTTTCATTCACGTTTAAGTATCATCGTGGATTCTACATCTCGGGGGCACAAGCATATTGGCGATAACATCTGGGAGGAAGGGAACTGGCCACTTGCAAAGTACTGCCCTAAGTGCAGCGATATTTTGAGAGAGACAAACGGCCAATTCAGGTGCGTGCGCGGCGAACCGGGCTGCGGTGTGTTGATGCCGGAAGAGACTCCAGGCGTAGTACGATGTCCCCATTGCGGGCGGAATATCGGGAAGTTTCTTGCATCGCTCGTGGAGCTCCATCCTCACCGAGATCGGTAGCCGACGAAACATCCCAGGTTGAGCTCGGATATCTCGAAGGGGGCTATCTTTGCGGCTGCTTGGAGGTGTCTTTTTCGCCAGGCTGCTTGGGAACTTCCTTGCCTTCGTAGGTAATCTTTACGTTTGATCCGAAGCGCTTGTAATCGGTGTATTTCACGATCTCGCGGATGTGGACGTCCTGAAGAGAGAAGTGCAGGGTGTCGTCCGCTTTCGTGTAAGTGGGGAACCAGTATTTGCCGTCGATCTGTTCACGCCAGGTGGTGAACTTCGGAAACAAATTTTCTTCCCTGCCCCTCTTCTTGCGGATGTCAGGAACGGTCTTGCCGAACGTTTTTACGATCTGGAAATCGTGGTCGTCTACCCAGATACGTCCTTGAAAATAGCGCTTCTTGCCTTCGATTTGTTTAGGAGCAATGTCGAAGACGTAGCAGTGCAGTTCATCTTCCTGCTGTTGGCCGGCGTAGAGAATACTGTATTCGGGGATTTCGTCGGAAGTAAGCACGAAGGGAAGGCGATGACGGATGTCGTCAACATCCTCGGGGCTCATTGAGATTCCGCCGTTTTCGAGTGTGGATTGAGGAGCGTAAACCACATTCTCAAGACGCTTGCCCTTATCGTCGAAGAGAACGTCGAAGGTTTCCTGGTACTCGCCGGTGACGGTGTTGCCATCTACGGTTTGCACTTTAACAGTCTGGCGGAACGTGTACTGGTCGCGGGCTTCTTTGAATTCTTTCTCTTTGTCGGCGAAGCGGCGGATGATCTCATCTGCGGAAATACCTTTTGGTTGAGCCGGATCTAATTGGCTCTCATCGGCGGCGGCTTGCAGGGAAGTCAGACCTGAGAAGATGACGGCTGTGCACAAGATCAACGTGAAACGGATGGCAATTTTCATCACGTGTGAGTTTCTGGAAAAGGAAAGTATAACCGCTAACTCCCCTGCGCCCATACCCTCTCCGCTCAGGGGGCCGGACACAGGAGAGCTGCAGTTCTGCCTATTTGGTTAGATGCAAGCGAAATTCTGAAGTTGCCGAAGAAGGCTTTTCGGAGTGCGCGTTTAGAGGCCGAAAGAGCGAAACAGAACGTGACTGTCTCTTTCCAGTGGAATCCGAACCGTCTCTCGAGGGGTTGATTCGGCGAGGGCAGGCTCCGGCAAGCAGAACGCGAGGAGGGCTAGGAGGACAAGCGAAACTCTGAACGGAATAAACATCGTTGCCCCCGTGCATGCAGAGGCCAGACGATGAGAGGATGGGAAACAGGACTGATGCTAGAAGGGAAGTGTTCTGGGAGAATGTGTCAACCGTCACATCGCAATGTGACGGTTGAACACTGTCGAAGTGGTCGGACTAACTCGCCGCTGCGCGGGCCTAAGGGGCAGCCAGCGGCGAAACGAACAGATCCTTCGCTGCGCGGGGTATGACGGGCTACTCAATTCCTGCCTGCACTACGTGCACAATGTTGTTGCGCACCGCATACAGGACCAGATCGCTCACCGAATGCAGTTGCAACTTGCGCATGATATTGGAGCGATGAGTCTCGGCAGTTTTCACACTCAACCCCAGTGCCACCGCGACTTCCTTGGTGCTCTTGCCTTCTGCGAGAAGCTGCACGATTTCGCGCTCCCGAGGCGTCAGGCGGTTGCGGCCGACGGTGATGGGAGCGGACGGAGTTCCGCCCTTCAAGTAACCCTCGAGCACCATGGCTGCCACTTTGGATGTGAAGTAGGTCTTGTCGCGTCGCAGAGCCTCGACGGCAGCGACCAGGTCGCGGGCGGCATCGGATTTGAGCAGGAAACCGCGAGCGCCGGCGTTCAGGACTTCCCGAACGACCTGATCTGAGTCGTGTAAGGTTAGGATCAGAACCCGCGCCTGAGGGTTGCTCTTCAGGATCTGACGCGTGGCCTCGAGCCCGTTCAGGCCCGGCATGCCGATGTCTAGGATGACGACATCCGGCTTCAGTTGCTGGGCCTTTTCCACGGCTTCACGGCCATCGGCGGCCTCGCCACACACCTCCCAATCAGGCTGCGCCTGCAGCAGGGCGCATAAACCCTTGCGCACGACTTCGTGATCGTCGGCTATAAAGATTCTGAACGTTGCCACGGCCCACCTCCCAGGAGTATCCGTGTTTTACACAGCAACTCAGTGTACCCGTTGTAACTGTCTAATTTGTTCGCCCTAGACCTTATGAGTAGTACATCATGAGTAATACATCCAGGACGGTATTGCCTGCGTAGCTACAGCATCATAGTTGCCAAACCTAAAAACCCTGTGAATCCAATGTATTCTCAATCCGGACATATCCGCGGGCTGTAATTCTTACTACCTAAATTCTGCAGACCGTCCTATCCGGCACGAGGAGAGTAGTGGCGCAAAAGCCGTCCCGCATCTGCTTAGGATGCGCTCGCGACGGCGAGCGAAGCAAACCTTTTTCACACTGATAAAAGAAAAAGCTAACAGCTATGAGTGTGGCCAATTTCCCCTTCTGATAAAGGCACATCCGACAACTCTGCCATTTCCTCTGCTCCCCGTCCCAAGGGAACGACTTTCAGGCCCTTCAGGGGCTCCAGGACTAGAGTCAAACTATCAGCGCAATGGCCACAGAGCCAAAAATGAGAGGTTCGGCGTTCAGGTTTTTCGTCGAATGGCGATATCGCATCATCGGTGGCCGCAATTGAAATGGACACGATTTCGAACTGGAACAGCTTGCCTTCGGAAAAAGAATGCAGAGGAACATAACAATTAGGATTTACGCAGTATGCGAACATAAAACCTCGATCTTTCTCTACGCGAAGTGCTTCGTCGCTGGGGACAAGTTTGCCCGTTCGACAGCAATGCAGGGTCACGTTATCCGCTCCCCGGGGAGCAAGCCAATACAGTTTCTTCTGTATTTCTAGCTGATTGTCCAGACTCCCTGTTTTAGAGGCTGTCCTTCCTTTAATGGCTTCCCGACGTCCACCCGATCAAGGGCAAACGCGGGGTAAAGTACTTCATCTGATTAGCCGCGAAGTTCCAGCGGGTTCAAATGGCCACCCGCATCTCCAAACTCGAGCCAAGGCAAGCTAAGCAGACGACGGCCGCCCCGCTAATTCCTTCAAATCCAACGCTGGACACTTTGCGTGCTGCGGCTGCGTGCTGCAAAGCATGCGATTTGTGGAAAAAAGGAACACAGACGGTTTTCGGAGAGGGCGCAGCCAAAGCTCGGGTGATGCTGGTCGGAGAGCAACCTGGTGATCGCGAAGACCTTGCAGGCCGACCCTTTGTGGGGCCGGCGGGACGCCTACTCGACGAAGCCCTTGCCGAGGCAGACATTGCCAGAGACGAAGTCTATGTTACGAACGTAGTTAAGCACTTTAAGTGGGTTCCAGCCGAGCGGGGGAAGAGGCGGATCCATAAAAGGCCAAGCTATTCGGAAATAATGGCTTGCCGGCCCTGGCTGGATGCTGAGATCGCTGTGGTAAAACCCGAAGTCGTGGTCTGCCTTGGGGCGACGGCGGCACAAGCGCTGCTGGGTAAAGAGTTTAGTGTTACCCGCCGACGGGGAGAGCTGGTGAAGTCCAGCCTCGCACCCTATGTCACGGCCACGGTTCACCCTTCTTCTGTACTGCGCGCCATCGAGGATAAGTCGCGTCGCCAACAAAAGCAGGCGTTTGTCGAAGATTTGAAGAAGATCGGAAGACTGCTTAGGAAGGTGCCGAAAGCGGCCTAGCTACTCGTCGCGTCCCTAAAAATCTGGCGGATGCCGGGGAAATGGTCTCCCTCGACATCCGCCTTCGGGTCACAAGGAGGATTCCTACCCTAAATACACTCCGCCGTTGTCCGCGAGAATCCGGCGCGTGCTGTAAGTGCCATGGAACATTCCTGTAGCGAACGGGCCAAACTAGACGTGAGTTTCCGTATCCGGGTCGCGCCGGAGCGCAGGGAGATCGATTCCGAGTTGCTCGGCTTTTTTGTAGAGATGACTGCGCTCCAGGCCCAGTGCCTTGGCAGCTTTGGTGATCTGATAGTTATTGCGCTTCAGCTCAGAGAGGATTACTTCCCGCTCAAAGCTCTGCACACGGTCTGCAAGCCGACCCGAGGAATCACCGACCGTGACGTGGGGGTGCGCGGGTTCGGGTAAAGCAAGACGCACGGTCTCCAGACTAACCTCTCCACCGATGGCGAGAAGCATGAGGCGCTCCACCACGTTGCGCAACTCGCGAACGTTGCCGGGCCAGGAATGAGCCTGGAGAGCTTGTACGGCGTCAGGGGAGAAGGCCAGCGGTTTCCATCCATTTTGCGCGCAGACCTGTTGGGCAAAGTGTTCCACGAGTTTTGGAATATCTTCTTTACGTTCCCGCATTGCCGGCAAGGTTAGGGGAAAAACATAAATGCGGTGAAATAAGTCCTGCCGGAATTTTCCTTCGCGGACCAGAGTTTCCAGAGTGCGGTGCGTAGCGACGATGACGCGCACGTCTACTGCAACCGGTTTGTCCCCGCCGATGCGTTCTACTTCGCCTTCTTCCAGTACCCGCAGCAGTTTGGCTTGCATGGTGAGCGGCATGTCCCCAATCTCGTCGAGAAAGAGCGTGCCACCCTCAGCTTGCTCAAACTTGCCGATATGACGGCTGGCTGCGCCGGTGAACGAACCTTTTTCGTGACCGAAGAGCTCGGACTCGATGAGTTCTGCTGGAACCGCAGCGCAGTTGAGCGTGACGAACGACCCGGCTGCTCGCTGGCTTTTTTCGTGCAGGGTGCGCGCGACGAGTTCTTTGCCTGTGCCGGTTTCGCCGAGAATGCAGATGCGCGTCTCGCTGGCGGCGACGCGCTCCACCTGGGCCATCAGTTTGCGCATTGCGTCGCCGGCCCAGACAATTTCGTGTTTTCCTAAACGTTGACGGAGTTGCCGGTTTTCTGATTCCAGGCGCTGCAGCCTGAGCGCGTTTTCTACCGTGAGCAGCAGCTTTTCGGTGGAGATTGGTTTTTCCAGAAAATCCAGTGCTCCAAGGCGAGTGGCGCGGACGGCCATTTCGATGTGCGCCTGCCCGGACATCATGACGACCGGCGTTGCAACGCCCTGGGACTTGATATCTTCGAGCAGGGACAAGCCGTCTTTGCCGGGCATTACCACGTCGGAAAGAATCAGATCGAAGTGCTCAGCGCGGATTAGATCGAGGGCCTTGTTGGCGTTGTCGCAGACTGTGGCCTCGTGGCCGGCGAGGCGGAAAGCACGCGACAGCGAGGCCAGCGTGTTTGCCTCGTCATCTACGATCAGCAAGTGCGCTTTTTGTGCCACCGGCTCTCCTCAGGAGTGTGCGTTCGAAGTGCTGCGGGCCTGCCGGACACGGTGCAGCTTGTCCAAATTACGGGGGAGTTCGATCAGAAATGTAGTGCCATGTCCCGGCTGGCTGCGAACGCTGATCCTTCCACCATGATCACTGATAACCGATTGCACGATCGCCAAGCCTAAACCCGTGCCATGCGTCTTGGTCGTGTAATAAGGAGTAAACAGGCGCTGGCATTCTTCCGGCGTAAGGCCCACGCCTGAGTCCGAAACTTCAATGCAAGCCAAATCACCGTTTTGATGTGTGCGGATCGAGAGCTTGCCACCCTTGGGCATGGCATCCATGGCATTGAGCACGAGATTGGAAAGTGCCCGGTGCAGCAGATCGGGATCGGCAGCGATTTCTGGTATTTTGTCGGCGAGATCGAGCTTGAAGTCAATCGGCTTACGATCGCTTGGCGCTTGAAAAAGCCGGGAAACATTTTGTGCGATTTCATTCAGTTGCACGCGCTGGCACTGCGGCTGCGGCATTTTTGAGAACTCGCTGAAACGCGAGATGATCGCCTTCAGATTGGCGATCTCCGCCAACAGAGTCGAAGAACTCTCGCGAAAGACCTCCTCGAACTGCTCCGGGCTGTGCTGGCGCGCACGAATCAGATTTTCGACTGTTAGTTGCAGAGGGAACAGTGGATTCTTCAGCTCATGCGCCAGACGCCGCGCCAGTTCTCTCCAGGCAGCGACCCGTTCTGCCTGTAAAAGGTGTTCGCGTTGCTGCAGGAGTTCCCTAGTCATGTGATTAAAAGACTCGGCCAACTCGCCGAGTTCGTCGGCAGACGTGACCGCAACTTGCGTACTCCAATTTCCCGCCGCCACTTCCCGCGCAGCATCCGCGAGCTGCTCGACAGGACGAATGACGCGCGCCGCGGCCCATCCGCTGAACAGGATTGCCAGCACAATTCCGGCACTTCCCGCCAGTAGTGCCGCGTACCGAATGTGTCGCCGAAGTTCCACATACGGGCGGCGCGCGTTTCCGACGAGCAGAATGCCTAGCAGCTGATTGTTTTGACCCGCGAGCGGGAGGGCGTGGACGATTTCGTCATCCGCGGCATCGGACGACCAATGGATGTTGATCTCTGTTTCCTTGCGCTGGTCCTGCACTTCCTTAATCAGATTCGCCAGCGGCTCGGCTCGGCGAACGCTGCCTGAAGCATCGATCAATAGCGATGGCGAGAAGCCTGCTCCGAGATTCGCGTAAAACATGGCACGCATTCCGGCGGGAAGCTCGAGGCTGGCAAGAAACTTTTCATCCACCCGCTGTCCACCGATAACGTAGAGCGACTTGTCTCCGACTTTCACCTCCCGCACGGCGGACAGAGCGAGCTTTGCGCCTTCGGCGAGTTCCTCGGACTTGAGAAATGCGTCTCCCGGAAGACTAGAAAGGCTCAGAGATTCTTCTCGATACCCGAATCGCGCGGGCCTCTGCGCAGATGAAATGATGACGCCCTGGGCGTCAATTAGTTCCAAAAAATCCAGATGCTGGCTCTCCGCGAGAGATCTCGCTTCGCCTACGTAAGAACTGTAATCCGGGGCGCTGCGATTCAATGCCAGGGCCATTCGCGTCACGGCATCGCTGGTTGCAATTGCTTCCACGCGGCGCGCGACGTCCTGACCACGTCGTTGGAATTCGCGGTGGAATTGGGCTACCAAGGCTGCAGTTCGATCTGCATCGGCGCGTTCGAAGGCGTGCCGCGACATCACCAGGACAATCCAGGCAACGCTTCCCACGGATACGGAAACCGTGAGCGCGAAGACGGCCAGCAGCTTGCGCCGAAAGCTCATGGCTTCTCCCCTCCCAGCCAGACGTCTTCCGGATGCCAGGTTCCATCACGATCTACAGTCCAGTTTTTCACATTCGCGCCGAGACCAAGCGAGTTGCGTACGTGCAGCAAGGGAATTATGCGCCTCGACTGCAGCAACGCCGCTTCCGCGGCATAGAGGCTTGCTGATGAGTCGTCTGCAAATTTCGGAACTGGCATGCCAGCTTTGGCAGCAAGCATTGTCAGCACAAAACGTGGTTCCAGCGACTGCAAGGGTATACGCTGCAGCCGCAGATCGGGTGTTGCCGAACTTAGTTGCAGTGTTAAGCCGGCATCACGTGCGTTCAAAACTATGCGTTCGGCGATGATACGCGAGAGCGGATCTGCTGCATCGTAGCCCAGGCTCCAAGAAGAAACCGCAAGCGTCTCTGCGCGCATGCGACGTGCGCTTCCCAGGTTCAGTTCTGCCGGAAAGAGAAACGCGTATCCTGTCATCCAGTTTGGCAGGAGAGTGCCTGCGGGTTCGCCCTGGCCTTGAAGCAGGCCATTATTTATTGCCGCACGATCAATGCCCATTGCAAGCGCGTCCCGAAGCTTGGATTCATCAGGACTTCGAGAATCGCGAGTGAAAACCAGCGCCAATAGATCGACGCCAGAGTTGCCAACATGGCGGCCTTCCGCGGTTGCGTGTCGAGCCTGTTCGGCGGGGATCTCAACGACATCTGCCTGGTTCAAATCGAGAGCAATTATCTGGTCGCGGAAACTCTTCGCCATATCGATTTCAATGGAATCGACAAATGTCCGGCCGCGCCAGTAATCCTCGCGGGCGGTGAGCGTGAGCTTCTTGCCCGGATCCCAGCGGCTGATCGCAAATGCGCCGCTTGCAGACAGCTTCCCTGCAGTGCGCTTCGCGATGCCGTAAGCGGGGAGCGCGAGTTGAGACGGGAGCGTGGGTTCTGCAGGCTGACATTCGATGTCGATGCCATTTGCCGTTGGGAAAACCTTCCAATTTGCATTCGCTGCGCGAAGCGAGGCAGCAATGGCATCCGCTGTAATGGCAGTGCCATCCTGAAAGGTAAGGCCTGGGCGTAACTGAAAATGCCAGCGCTGCTCTCCCGGCTCTGCCTGCCAGGCTGTGGCCAGCGCAGGCTGCGGTTTTCCGCGCGCATCAAGGACCACCAGCGTATCGAACAGGAGGCGGTAAATATTCGCAATCGTAAGGGTGCCGAGAGTGGAGCTGGCAGGATCAACTGAGGCTGGAGCAGCGCTCGTGGTGAGCCGCAGAGTTCCACCATAGCGCGGACGTGCTGCGCCGAAAGCTGTGCCGGCAAGCAGGCTAGCGGCCACAATCGAAAGTAAGGCGGTACGCGTCATATTTCCCGGTTTCTGAGTTATGGGCGATTGCGATCGCACTGGCGCCGCTGGTTTCAGCCCAGAGCGCGGTAATCGTCCCGTTGAAATCCGCTGGCTGACTTGCGGCGATCGCCTCGCGATCAGGAAATTCAAAGGCCTCTACTGTGTCATTGGAGGCATTGCTGGTACTAGCGAGCACTTGCCATCCTGATCCGCAGTTGCTGTGTACTGTGGCGAGGTCACTACCCCATGCAAGTTTGGCGGCGACCTGATCTCTCATGCCATCAGCAAAATGAACATGGCCATCGACTGCAGCGAAAAGCCATAACGTGTATTTCTCTCGTGGAACGAACGCGGCTGAATAAAACGCCGGAACGGTATTCTGCGCTCCCAGTGGAGGCGCGACCACGCCAGTGAAAAAATTGCGGGCCGGAGCAAAGAACGCGCTCAAAACAGCCTGGTCAGTGCCCACGGGCCACGGGTCGTCGCTGTCGAAACAAGACATTGTGAGCGACCCTGCCATCGTACTCTTGCAGTACACGCCAGGCAGATAGGCGTCGAAAAGATGGTCTTTCCGCAATTGCAGCCGTCCTCTGAGATCACGCGGCCAGGGCCTGGAGTGTGCGATTGGCAACCGTTGCTCCTGCTGCCAGCGGACGCCCTGGAGTCGATAGACACCCACGTTGCTTTCATCAAGTACCAACATGTTGGACGGATTGCCATCGATTACGGCGACATCAAGAATGCGAGTGTCCTGCGACCAGAGAAGACCTTTGTGGATGGTCGTTACTAGAGTTTCGTGTTCCGCGATGGGCGCGTCAGGCCGTGGCAATGAAACCATTGCAATAGCAGGCTCGCCGGCACCCTGGCGCACCTCGGCTATCCACAGATAATTCGTCAGGTCTTCAGAAAGATAGATTTTCAATGTGGCGGCGGCCCGCTCAGCATTTACGAACTGCGCCCCGGCGGCGGCAAGTTCCGTCAAGATGCCGCGGCGGATTTCATCGGCTTCGCTACGCGAGAGTGAGCACTTATTAACGAGTTCGAGTGACATTGTGCCGGGACCGGTGAGCGCGACGATCCGGGCGGCGAGCTGAGTTTGCGCTCCGCTCCACTTTTGGGCCTGCATGGTGGAGAGAAACAGGAATGTGCAGAGCAGGGCGGGAGCCGTACGCAGAAGGCGTGAACGCAAAGCCGGCATCAGCGGGATGCGCGGATTATAAATCGGTTTGGGCCAGGTCCCTCGCATAGTGTCCTTACTGTTTGGAGTCATCCCTGTTGGAAATTGTTCCCTTTGAGATCGGGCGGCGCGCTTTCATCGCTTTAGCGAGCCGCCCGTTCCGGCCGGCATGAACTCAGTTCTGGGGAGAAGGTTCTGCCTGTTCAGCCTGGCTGCTATGGTTGGCCACGTTCATGCTGCGCAGCACGTCATTGGCGAAGAAGAATTTGCCGTCCGCCGGGACCATCATGATCTGCAACTTGTCAGAGAGCCGTTCGGCGACGATCTTGTTGATCAGCAGCGGATTCTGCTTCAGGATCGTACCCTCGCTCTGCATGCGCTCGGCATCGGCGGCTGCGGTTACGCGAATGCGGTCTGCTTCGGCTTGCGACAGCATTTTGCGGCGCTCCATCTCCGCCTTGCTGTCGATGACTTTGGCCTGGGCCATGGCTTCGGCGTTCTTGACTGTGGCTTCTTTGCGAGCTTCGGCTTCGAGCTTCGATTGCTCGATCTGCTTCTGTTTCAGGGGCAGTGTGTACTGCATGGCATCGGCCTCACCTTTTGCCTGAAGAACACGCACCTGCGCCTGTCCTTCGGCCTGCTTTACCTGCTGCACCTTGGACGCCTCGGCTTCAAGTTCAGACAGTCTGACCTGCTTTTGCTGAATCTCCGTCTGAACTCCCATCTGATCGTTTTCCTGCTCTTTCAGCAGGAGGTTCTCCAAGCCTTTGGCGTATTCGGGTGGGAGCTGGATGTCGCGCAGCATGACTTCTTTCACCATGATCCCATCGCTGGCGAGCTTTTGCATGATTCTGTCGGAAGCGCGCTTGCGGATCTCTTCGCGTTTTACCGCGAAGACCTCGCGCACCGTGTAGTTGGGCACGAGCTCACGCCAGGCGCTGGCAACCACCGCCGGGACAATTTCCTTCTCGACGGGCTGCGGAAGATTGCTCTGAATATAGTCCAGGCGTTTGGGATCGAGACGGTAGCGCACAGTGATGGAAAGTCCGACGTCCAATCCTTCTTTGGACTGAACTTTGAGCGGCTCCATTTTCCTTTTAGCGACTTGTGTTTCTTTGCCATCCTCGAGCCCACCAGTCGTGAACAGCTGATCGCGGGTGTCGAACAGCGCGATCTTTTCGGCCACGGGTGTGATGAAGTGTGCGCCCGGATACAGCGTGCCCGGGATGGTGCCGCTGGTTTGGCTGATGCGGACTCCAGCCATACCGCTGGGCACGACAACAATGCCCAATGCGATGAGCAAGGGCGCCCAGGCAAGCAGGGCCAGCGCCAGGGCGCTTCTCCAGCGAATCTGGGGAGGGGCGGGGAGGGCCGCGCCGGTGGTTTGCACCTTGCGATATTGGAGCTCCAGGTAGAGGTCGTGGATGAGGATGCCAGCCGCAAACACGGCCATTCCGATTCCGCCGTACAGCAGTAAATACTTGGCGATGAGCATGAGCGATTCTCCTTTCGTGCGTTAGCGAGCGCGGCCTGCTCTGACGTGTACCGCCTGCCGCGCCTGGATCAGGCGGAACACCTTGCCGAAAATCAGCTCTTCCACAAACAGCGCTACGGTTAGCGAAAAAGCCATGCCTGCGATGATTGCCATTGCTGTTATTGCGACTTGCATGATTGCCTCCCAAAATCAAATCTTTTGTGCTGACAACTTGGGGCGCAGAGAAAAACAGTTCTCCCATCCCGCTTCTCGGTTCTCAGCCTCTATTGCCCGGCACCCGACGGCTGCGCGACGTTCAGCGCCAGTTGGGTCGAGTCCACAGAACCACCGAACACTCGGGCAATTTCTTCGTCCCGCTGGCCGCGAATTTTCACCATGTCCCCGACGCTCACCAGTTCGAAGAACTCCTTCACATCGCTGTTACGCAGGCGAATGCAACCGTGAGAGGCCGACCGGCCAATGGAACGCGGTTCGTTGGTTCCGTGAATGCCGAATCCCTTTTTGTTCAGACCGACCCAGCGGGGGCCAATGGGGTTATCGGGGCCCGGCGGAATCACCACTCCGGGGTGGTAGTAGGTCGGATCCTTCAGCCGCGCGACAATCTGAAACTCGCCCGTAGGGCTTGGGCTGTTTAGGGCACCAACCGCAACTGAAAAGGTGCGAACGACTTTTCCGTATTCGACTACGGCGAGCTTGCGGTCAGGGATGCTGACCAGCACGAGGCGCGAAGCCCGAACCGAGTTCGAAATGGTATTAGTGTTTTGGGCGGAGAGCGCTGGGGCGATCAGCAATAAGATTGCTGCGATTGGCTTCCAAGACTGCTGTTTTTGGTTTTCCGGCGTCATCTGCCACCTCGTTCACTGCAGAAATGGCAGGCGCCAGGCCAATGTGTATCTCTCTGAAAAAAATAACCTTATAGCCAGAGGCTCGTTGGCGTTTTGTGTCTGCGACAAGACGGTGTGTCAGCTCTGACACGCAGGTGGATTCCTGCGTGCGAGCCAGATTCAGGGGCATGCGCCGCATTCAGTTTTCGAAGCGTGTTAGCATCAAAAGCACTTTCCTCGGTCAATACGCCGCGATTTATGGCCTGTACCTCCGCCTTCCGGCTGGTCCTTTTAATTGTTTTTTTGTTTTGCTTTCCGCCCACAATCGGTTTCGCCGCGGAGCCGAGCTGGATTCGCGTGAGTTCTGCTCATTTCTCGGTGTTGACCAATGCGGGGGAGAAGAGTGGGCGCGACGTGATTCTGCGCTTCGAGCAGATGCGCTCGGTTTTCGCTCAGCTTCTTTCGAAGACGAAAGTCAACATGCCCGTGCCGCTGGACATTATTGCGGTGAAAAGCGATGAAGATTACGCGCGCATAGCACCTATGCAGCACGGGAAACCGATCTCGGCGCCTGGGTTTTTCCTGGCAGGAGAAGATCGCGACTACCTTGTGCTGGACCTCTCGGCAGACGATAGCTGGCGGGCTGTAGCGCACCCGTTTGCGCATCTTCTGCTGAATTTCAACTATCCGCCGACCCAGGGCTGGTTCGATGAAGGCTTCGCCGAATACTTCTCAAGTATCACGATGGACAACCGGCAAGTCGTGCTTGGGGGAGATCCGGAAGCAAGCTTTCCGTGGCGCGAGGATTTGCTCGACACTCGCGTGCAGTTTCAGACCCCCCCTAAGTCACTTGCTGAGTTGTTAAATGTTCCGGTCTGGCTATCGATTCCGGATCTGTTCAATACCCCTCACGATACATCGATGTATCAGGAAGGCACGCATCACACGCTCTTCTACGCGGAATCGTGGATCGTGATGCATTACCTGATCACTCAGAACAAGCTTTCAGAGACTGGAGCCTACTTCAATGCTGTGGAGATTAAGAAGCTTCCTGTGGATCAGGCAATTCAGCAATCGTATGGCGTGAGCGCGGCGCAGTTTGAAGAGGCGGTAAAGAATTACTTTCATTCTTTATTGCCGTTGCTGCAGGCAGAGGGGGCGAGAGCACAAGCTGGATCGTCCAAGACCGGCGTGCAGCTGTATCAATCTTACAATCCGCTCGGGCCCACTGACGTTGGCGGCAGTGTGCAACCCATGCCCGAGAATGAGGCCAAATCGTTCATCGCGGAAATGGAATTGCGCATTCCCGAACGCCGTGAGCAGGCGATTACGGAACTGGCGCCCATCGTTGCGGATGAAAAACGCAATAACTCAGTCGCGCACCGCGCTTTGGCTTTCGCTCACATGCAGCGCAAGGAATTCGATAAGGCCAGCGAAGAACTGGACACGGCGGCAGAGTTAGACAGCCGTGATCCGTGGGTGCGCTTTTACCGCGCGCTCAGCAAGTATTGGCAGGGGCGCGATGGGCGGTCGTTCCCTGGGCTGTCGAATATGATCCAGGATCTCCGGGTGGTGCTCGATTGGAGTCCTGATCTGGCTGAAGCGTACAACATGCTTGCTATGGCGCGGCTAGAGGGAGGAGGCGTCAACTCGGCGCTGGAGTCGATGCGAGCCGCTATTGCTCTCAGTCCGCGCAACAACGAATACCTGCTGGGGCTGGCGCAGATTTATATGGCCGGCAAGAAATGGGATGATGCCACTGCTCTGCTGGAGCAGCTCAAGAATAGTCCTAATGTAAAGGTTGCGCAGCAGGCGCGCCAAAATCTGCAGGATCTGCCGATGATCAAGAAATACGGGGTGCCGCCTCAGCAGAATGCGCCAGAAACAAAGGTTACATATGCCCAGTCCGACGACAGAGCCGATGAGCAAGGAAAGGAATCGCCGGCAGCTGTCGCGCCGGCTTCGCGTCCAGATACCCGGAAGGTTCAGTTCCTCAAAGGCAGGCTGGTCAAAGTGGATTGCGCTAACGATCCTGTAGCCATCATTACTGTGAGTGCAGGTTCGAAAACGTTGAAGTTAAGAACCGACAACTACAAGTCTCTGCTGATCATAGGGGCTGATGAATTTTCCTGTACTTGGAGTGGCCGCCCGATTGCCGCAAATTACAAGCCGGGAGGGAAGGCGGATGGGGACTTGGTGTCGCTGGAAGTGCAGTAGGAAACATTGTTGATTTGTGATTTTTGATTGTGGATTTGAGACTGCCGCGGCTGCGCCAATCAGCGATCAAGACTTCCCCAAAAATACGAAACCCTCTCAGGGGAAGCTGAGAGGGTGAGTGGCTGAAAAATGGACTCAGACACGGACGACGTTTGCAGCCTGGAAGCCCTTAGGACCTTTGAGCAAATCAAATTCCACGGTTTCGCCCTCGTTCAGAGTGCGGTAACCGTTCTCTTGAATTGCCGAAAAGTGAACAAAGACATCCTCCCCGGTTGAGCGCTGGATAAAACCATAACCCTTGGCCCCATTGAACCACTTTACTGTGCCCTTCTCTCTCACAGATTACTCCTTTCGCCTCTGGTCAGATTTCTTTCGCTTCTCCGCGAAGCTCGCGCTTCTTACAACCCCCTCAGAGAAGGCAAAAGGCAATGCTGGGCCAGATGTTTCGTGATCTTGAAATTTTGCTAACAGGAAAGGCTCCTGACTTGCGCGCCGAGAAGAGGCGGCCCACAAGTCCGGAGCCTGTCATGGTTGCGCGATTTCGACTGCAGATACGAAACATCAAACCCTACCACGCGAACCTCACTACTAAATTGCAGTAGCGAGCACCAGATAATATTCATGAACTTGATTTCTGGCAAGCATAAAACGTTTTACCGCGGGGATTGCTCTCGAGCCCACCTATTCGAAAGAAGTAGTTCGCGGCCGCTGTATCTCTTTAAGGAGGCGATCGCAAATATCTGAGAACATTGGCGATTGCGAAACGCTTTGACCTTAGGTCACGGAGATAGACGGCGGGGACTGTCTGAAGCAGGTTGCGGAACACTTGGCAGCAAAAAGGTGAAATATTTGTTACAAGGGAAGATACACACGTTGGCATCCGCAATTCGGGACCAATTCAAAGGTTGCAAGAGAAAATCGGGTTATCACATGCAGCAGGACTAGTTTGGCGAAGGGCCTGAATAGTTGCGGGCATGACAAAAAGGCCGATAACACCGCGCCCTGGGCGATAGAGCCCAGACCAAAGACGGCGTACCGGACCTTTTGAGTTGATTTGGCCATTCCGGGCAGTGAGCTTAGGCTGCCGGCTTTCTGCGCGAGGATGTTCTGCCGCGACGCGCTGTAGTCTCCTCGGCTTCCTCTACCTCAACCTCGCCCGCACCCGCCTCAACGTTTATCTCCTCGGCAATCTGGTTTAGGGTCTGGTCAGCCTCTTTTTCCTCTTCGAGCGTCTGTTCGAGCAGGGAAGCCACCTCGTTCTTACCCAGCAAATGTGCCCAGGTTCTGGCGCAACCATAGCCGGCGATCTCGTAGTGCTAGGGCTTTCATCCAGTTGTGCAAAAACCTGTTTCAGGCGCTCGGCCTGCTGCTCGGTTTTTTCGAGGTGTTCCTCGATGGCAGCTCGCAGATCCTCGGAGGAAGCGGCCTCTGCCATTTTCGGTAACGCCTTGACCAGTTGTTTTTCAGCAATCTACGCGCACCAGATCAAGCCTGCATACGCAAGGCGAGGCGAGAAGCAGGGCCGGACTCCATCGGAGACCGGCGCCTGCTCGAATGGTGGGTATGGTAGAGGGCAACTTTCATTTCCAGAGAATAGGTTGCAGTAGTGAAATTAACAATCCTGCCGAGTCTGTAATTTCTTTCAGGACTTTCTGTAGCGAACAGCAACTCTAATCTGCTAGGGCAGTCATCAGGCGATACGACGTTCTTCCTCTTCCCGTCTGATTTCGTCTCTCTGTGCTGCACGCCACTCTTCGACTTCGCGCTCTGCCTGCTCTTTCGTGACGCCGTAGCGTTCCTGAATCTTGCCTGCGAGTTGATCTCGTTTGCCCGCGATCACGTCCAAATCATCGTCCGCTAACTTGCCCCAGCGTCCCTTCACCGATCCTTTGATCTGCTTCCACTTTCCTTCCACCTGATCCCAGTTCATGGGCAGCTCCTTTTTATAATTTATAAGTACTTTTACTCGGTCGTCAGCAGAGAAATTAGCCGTATCTCTTACCGGTTCCAATCGAGGCTGGGCGGTATTTCGCCTCAGGAGAGGACTGTAGGAAGGTCCGAGCAAGCACTGCATAGGTGCAAGTTGGTGATGTCAGCGTGGAATTTCAGTACCACAGAAGGCAGATTTTTTGCGCTTCGGCGGGCACTCGATGCATTTCGCTGTGGTACAGCAACTTATCAAAACCCCTACAGAGTGCACCGGATGGTTTGTTTGAGCTAGTGATCCTACTCTCTTGCATGTCACCGAAGATTCTGTTCGGTGGGAAACGAAGATTCAGAACAGTTCTCGCGAACAGGTTCTGAAAAGGAGATGCAAGTGAGCGAACTCAATTCCACCGCACGGCTTGAATCCGATCTCGACCTAGTTAAACGCGCTCAACAAGGCGACTCCGATGCATTCGCCTCTTTGTTTTACTCGCACAAGGCACGCATTTATTCCGTGTGCCTGCGCATGACCAACAACACCGCGGAGGCAGAAGACCTGACCCAGGACGCTTTCCTTCAGGTATTCCGCAAGCTCGCCACCTTTCGCGGCGACTCTGCACTTTCCACCTGGCTCTACCGGATCGCAGTCAACACCGTATTGATGCACTTCCGCAAGAAAGCTCTGCGCCAGGTTTCGCTCGATGAACCCTACAACCAGGATGCCAAACAAGTGCGCCGTGAGTACGGCAGTCGAGACGGCCGCTTGGCTGGTTCGGTTGACCGGATTGCATTGACCCGAGCGATCAAAGAATTGCCGGTCGGATACAGAACCATTTTCCTGCTGCACGAAGTTGAAGGTTACGAGCATCAGGAGATTGCCGAATTGCTCGATTGCTCCGTTGGCAATTCGAAATCGCAGCTGCACAAAGCCAAGCTGCGTATCCGCGAATTGCTTGGATACGCGCGCGAGGAAGAGCTTGAAGTGTCCATCGCCGCGAAGGGGCGGCAACGGGTCCGGCAGGCAGGCAAGCGCCGTGGCGCAGCTTTGCCCGGGCGCTGGACAAAACAAACTGCTGAGTGGGAGAGAGAGCGTGGTTCGATGATTCCGGCGCTGAACACCGGAACGTCGAACTTTCTTGGATCGAACGCATAACGTGGGAGGCCGACCCTCAAGCGTGGAACACACCGCCTGAGCAATCGGCAGAAGGACCGGGAATCGGACAACTGTGTACATCGGCGCAATCCTTACTATTGCAGGGCGGCCTCATCTCCAACCTGAGCACCTCAGCAGTTTGCCAAGAAAGCGGCTGCAGACTCACGCCTCACCGTCACAACTCCTGCTGGGGAGGGCGGTCGCGCTCTGGGACGTCTTAGGCAAGACGGTTTTGGACCGCACCATTGAGCGTTTGAGAATCTTCGGGATTGATCGAATTTCGGTCATCTCTGAAAATTCGGGGAGAAATCTGTCAAACGAAGGGTTGGGGTCTTCACTCAACGAAGTGGGTACGGGACAAAGTTCCTTCTGGTCGGAGTGGGACAGCATTGTCTCCGATTATCTGAATCATGAGATGGAGACGCTGTTGTTGGTTAGGCTTGGTTCTTACGCGGAAGTTGATTTTTCCGACTTATTCACCTTTCACCGGCAGAGCGGGACGCCGCTGACTCAGGTTCAGCATACCCAGGGAGCGCTGGACCTGGTAGTGGTTGATGGCAAACAGCTTCGCAGCGGGATTGGTTCGTTTCGTAGCCGACTCAGTGCAATGCTGCCCGAGCGCAGCCACTATGAATTCAAGGGCTACCTGAATCGCCTGACCAGACCCGCAGACTTTCGGCGGCTGGTGGGGGATGGGCTGCTGGGCCGGTGCGCAATTCGTCCAGTGGGGAAGGAAGTTAGTGCCCATGTGTGGCTAGGCGAAGGAGCCTATGTGGAAGCTTCCGCGACTGTGATCGGTCCGGCATACATCGGAACGAACTCCTATGTAGGACCGGCCTGCACTATCAGCGGAAGCAGCACGATCGAGCGTCAGTGCAAGGTTGACTTTGGCACGGTGGTTGATGGCTCGTGCATCCTTCCTCGAACCTATGTCGGCATGGGACTAAGCGTTGCGAATGCCATTGTGGGGAACAGCAAGGTGTATCACCTGGGCCGAGATGTGCAGGTCAGCCTCGCGGACCAGCGGCTGATAGGAGATACGTTCCGCTCGCGCGATCTGCTCAGAAGTGCGCGCACGTTGTTTGCGTCGGTGCTGTCAACCCGTTCCGCACGGAGGGCATCTTTAATCTCAACGCGCAGGCTTGATCTTCTGATAAATCGTTTGCGACGGCATGTAGGTTTGAAAACTGCTCCTCTGCGGCAACAATCCCCCGTGCTGCTGAGGGAGCAACAAGATGAGGTAGGGGAGACCTTAAACGATGCTGCTTAAATTGCCAGAACGTGTAAGTGCTAGAGAGGCCCGGGCATTTTGCGGAGCGGTAAGCGCCGAACTGGCGCATGACCGTCCCCGGGTCGTAGTTGATCTTTCCCAGGTGAAGCAGATTGACTCGGTAGCGTTGGATGCGCTGTTGAAATGCATGGTGGAAGTGTCGCGGCGCGATGGAGCGATCAGGCTGGCGAGTGTATCGCCTGAAGCAGCCACGGTTCTGGAAATGACTGGCCTGGATCGTGCGTTCGAGATGTTCCCGAACGTAGCGGAAGCGGCAGCAAGCTTTAGCGTCGCCAGAATTAAGGCTGTGGCAGAAGAGGCTTCGCCGCAACCGGCAGCTGCGTGACACGTCTCTTCGTCGTTGAAGAATTTGCGTCCTAGAGGAGCAACTTATGAAGTTCTGCTTTTCGCGGCTTTTGTGCAGCGTTCTGGCATTGGTTCTCTCCGGGATTCTTGCCCCGCTGCCATCTCTGGCACAAGTGCCGGCTGCTACAGAGCAGGCGAAACCACAAGATCAAACACCCGCCCAGGGTCAGCAGCAGGACCGCCAGCAACAGGAAGATAAGGCGTCACAGGAGATCATCAATCGGAATCACTTGCCGGACAGTCCCAGCGCAACTAAGCCTCAGATTGAGGAAGACACAACCCCGTCGGCTCAGCAGGCAACCCCGAAAGCGCCGGCAGTTGAAGCGAGCGGTACAGCCGCAGCGCAGGCCGGAAAGGTCAGCGGCAGTGCAGGCTCGCGGCCAGCGGGTGCAGCGATTGCTCCGGCGAAACAACGTCAGGTGCGGTCATTAGTCATCAAGCTGGGTGCTATTGCGGGGGCGGGTATTGCGTTGGGCACTGTGGCTGCGCTCTCGAAAGGTACACCTCCTAAACCACCGGGCGCGCAGTGAATATTTCAGATCCGCTATGCTGCAAAAGTCTTCACCTGTCTTAATCAGCTTTTCCGGAATGGATGGTTCCGGCAAGAGCACGCAGATCGAGTCATTGTGCGCTCGGTTGAAGCAGTCCGGGCTTTCCGTAAGGCGACTCGCATTTTGGGATGACGTAGTGGGACTGTCGAAATTGCGTGCGGGCTTCAGTCATAGATTCCTGAAAAGCGATGGACGAGTTGGGGCTCCGGGGAAGCCGGCCCAGCGCAATGACAAGAACAATCGAGCCTGGTACCTGATTCTGGCGCGCAGCGGGTTGTATGTTCTGGATGCCCTCAGGCTCAGGCAAGTCGTGCATAGCGCCCGGTTGGCGGATGTGGATGTAATCGTTTTCGATCGTTACATCTTTGATCAACTGGCGACGTTGCCTCTGGAGTACAGCATCGCTCGCACCTATGCGCGGGCTGTATTGGAACTGGTACCCGCGCCGGATCTGGCGTTCGTGCTGGATGCCGAACCGGAAGCCGCACGAGAGCGAAAGCCTGAATATCCGGTCGATTTCCTGCACAAATACCGTCGGTCCTACTGGGCACTTAAGGATTTGGCTACAGTCGAAGTGATCCCGCCGGGAACTGAGGAAGAAGTTCGTCGATCGATCCTGGCTCGCATGGAGAGCTGCGACCGATTCGGCTTGAGTATGGGGCAACAGCAAGCCATTCCCGCCTGAAGCGGTTGCAGCAGCGACCCCGCCGAGGTCTCCGGCCAAAAACCTCCGCCTGCGATGCTCGTTCTCAGGTAAGAACCTTGTAAAACCTGGTGTTCTGTCCAACCAACACATTTCAGCTCCACTTCATCCAAAATCCGCACCACACGTCCCCAGGGGACCCTATCTATGACCACAGTCTCGGCACCTGAGAAGTTTGCGCTTGTCATCCCGACCTTAAACGAAGCGGCGAACCTTCCGACACTGATCGACCGCGTGCAGACCGCCTTGGCTCGCATAGAGATGGATTGCGAGATTCTGGTTGTTGATGATGACAGCCAAGACGGCACGGCGGAGGTGGTCGACGCTTATGCCCGCCGCGACCCTCGTGTCCGGTTTTTTGTGCGGCGGGGGCAGCGGGGATTGGCAGGGGCGGTTATTCACGGGTGGGCGCATACGGATGCGACACTGCTCGGCGTGATGGATGCGGATCTTCAGCATCCGCCTGAGACGTTGCCAGACTTACTAGCAACCATACGGGAAGGAAATGACATCGCCATCGCGAGCCGTTACGCGACCAAGAACTCGATTTCGAACTGGAATGCGATTCGGCATGTGATTTCTCGCTTCAGTACCTGGGCTACCTTGCCTCTGCAACGGCGAGGCATACGCGTAAAAGATCCGCTTTCCGGATTTTTTGTGGTACGACGCGAGTGCATCGCGGATGTGGACCTACAGCCATATGGGTTCAAGATCCTGCTTGAAATTCTGGTGAAGGGACGTATTCGGCATGCGGCGGAGGTGCCGTTCCGTTTCTCAGCCCGCAATGCCGGCAAGAGCAAGGCCGACGTGCGAGTTGCGCTGGAGTACTTTTCGTTACTTGGCAAACTCTCGCGGTACGCGATTTTTGGGCCCGGGCCACAATGAAAATTTGTTTAGTTACTGCGTTTCCTCCAAGCCGCCACGCCCTCAATGAGTATGGCTTTCATATTGCCCGTGAGGTGCAGGAAACACCAGGGCTTTCATTAACCGTACTGGGCGACGACATTCCGGCGGACGAACCGGAACTGCCCGACTACAACGTGATTCGTTGCTGGTCATTCAACGGCCTAACAAATCCGTGGCGCTTGCTACGAGCCATAAGAAGCGTGCAACCGGACGTCGTGTGGTTCAATTTTGCCTTCGCCAGCTTTGGCGGCAAGCCACTACCGGCATTCCTGGGCGCGGCTACGCCAGCAATGATGCGGCTGACCGGCCACTACACGCATGCAACCATCCATCAGCTGATGGAAACCGTTGATCTGAACGACGCCGGTGTGCGTTACCCGCTACTGTATAAGGTGGCGGGTTTCATCGCTACCCAGCTGCTGCTTTTCTCCAATTCCGTGTCTGTCTTGCTGCCGGCTTACCGCAGTATCTTGCGGCACAAATATCGCCGGGGCGCGGTTTACGTACGCAACCACGGTGTGCTGTCCGGCCGGCCGGAGTATCCCGATTTCGCGCAGCGCGGGAATCCGGATCATCGCATTCTGGCTTTTGGGAAGTGGGGAACTTACAAGCGTTTGGAGCCCATGATCGAGGCTTTCGAAATCGTGTCGCGAAAAGAGCCCCGGGCCAGGCTCGTGATCGGCGGGATGGACCACCCCAAGACCCCGGGCTACCTGGAGTCGATCGCAAAACAGTATTGGCGCCATCCTCGGATCGAATTCACCGGTTACATATCGGAAGAGAAGATTCCCTCCCTATTCCAAAGCGCCACCGCAGCTGCGATGCCGTATACGTCGTCGGCCGGGTCAAGCGGCGTAGCGCACCTGGCTTGCGCTTTCGGAGTGCCGATTATCGCCTCCGACATTGCGGATTTCCGCCAACTGGCGGAAGAAGAAGGCTTGGCAATTAATTTCTTTGAACCAGGCAATGTGCAGAGCCTGGCCGAGACGCTCCTGGAGTTGCTAAGCAATTCCGAGCGTCAGATGGAAATGGGCATCCAGAATTTCTCGGCGGCGCTGCGCATGAGCATGCCGGAAATCATCCGCCAATATCTGCGAACATTCCAACTCCAACGTCAGCTCAGCGCGTTGACCTCCGTTTCTCGGCTGCGCAGGCTGCCTCGCTGGATGCGGCCTCACCTCACGCGAGCTGTGTCGCGGAGGCTATCGGTTTCTAATACGGCGCAGCTTGCGGCAGCGCGGCTAGGTAAGAGTCAGCACCACGGGAACGGAGGCGTTCCCGCGGTCCGAGGCGCCATTAATGTTAATGGTGAATCTTCCGTCCGGCGAGTCGAGGCCGGAAACGGCGCTGCGACTACCGATTCCACCGCAGGCGCTAAGCAGGCAAGCGCCAAGCAGGAGCACGCCGAGCAGGAACCGCGGGCGAACCCGTTTTCGCTTCAGCCAGCCCCCGTTAATGGAAATGGCCATAGCGGCTATTCCGAAACTCGAAAACAATAAAGCATATTTTCCGTTTCTGGCGGCTGGCTTTTCACTCTCTCCCGCAGCTCGGGAGACTGCCGAAACCGTAAGCTTCGAATTACTCGGACGGCTTCCCGACATTACGGATGGAGGCTCGAACGAGCAGACGACCCCGTCTGGGAGATTCGAGCATGACAGCGCCACTGAGGTTTGCGTTCCCGCCAAGTTTGTGACGGTCACAGTCGACGTAGTCCAGGTTCCGTTCTTCACGCTCAATACGGCCGGAGAAGCGTCGAGGCTCAGCCCTGCCGCGGTGGCGGAACAATGGGGTGAAAAGTTGATCGCGTGTGACATGTGACTGCGAATCATCGACCGTCCAACCGCCTGCACGTAGAAGACGTAATTCCCCGAAGCGAAACTGTAACTGCAAAGGTTGAGGGAGCGATGGCCGGGCCGCAACGTTTGCAGGGACATGAGATTTTGTCCGTCGGTGCTGACGTAAACCACGTAATGATCAATCGTGTTCTCGTTGCCGCTGACGCTCCAATTCAGAGAACTTCCAGAGAGACTGGCCGACACGGTTAAGCAGTTGTCGATGCCGCTTTCGATTTCCGTGCCTTCTTCATAGTCGTTCCAGGTGACGAGCTGCATGGCGTCCAGCTGCTTCGTAGAGTTGTACAGGCTGTTGGCCTTGGCAAAGGTTTGCAGCCAGGTTTGGCCGCAGTGTTGCGGCATGATGCGGTTGAGGCTCCAGGAAGCCAATGTGTCATCGAATCCCTTGTAGCCCGCGCCTACTGTGTGCAGACGAGGATAGAGGAGGCCGGCGTTGTAGAACTTGGTCATGTACGACATACCCAAGTCGCTGGTTGAAGGCCGCACCCAGGAGTAGCTGCCACCTGTAACCTCGTGTGTGAAGCCGCCGGAATCCTCGAATAGAAGAACGGGGTGGGTGCTGAGCGCGGCCGCGGCCGCCTTCCAATCTACCGGGTATCGCAACTCGACATCGAAGTTTGTGATCACCGGACGGCCGTTGATGCGCATGTAGGCGTGAGAAGGGATAAAGGTTCTCTCCACGTAGCGCAATTGTTCGATCAGCGCCTGTTGCGGAGTGCACCCTGAACATGAACTCAATTTGATTGCGCCCTTATCCACCATGATTGCGAAGGTGAATCCGAAATGCTGCTCCACTTCCTTCATAATGCGAAGTGTGGCGGTGTTGGTGAATGGATCGCGCGAGCCATACCAGTCGATGACGATGCCATCGATGCCGCGGCTGATCATGTCTCCGATCTGGCGGTGAATCTGCGCTGGGTCCTGCGAGTTGTAGCCGACTCTCATGTGTCGTGGGTCGCCAAACCAGGGCATCAGGTGCGCATAGACTTTGGTATCGGAGCCTGAATAGAGCAGGGAATGAACGTCGATCTTGCTGATATGAGTGGCGCCCATGTTGCCGTTTGACTGGTTTTGAAAGCTGTTTGCCGCGCTAGTGTTGTTTGAGAGCTGATATTGAAGGGTGGTTGTGGGGACGATCTTTAGGTTGGAAGCGGTTAGGGCCACCGGTGTAATGCCGACAATTGTTACAACGAACCTCCACTTTCGCATCTCCTCTCCCTCCTGAACCGAATAGTCGAGGGCTGGAACCGGACACGGCCCCGGCCTTCAGCAAATCACTTTGCATGGGTCTTGCAGTCTTGCTCAGGGTCAGACAGAACCTGGGTCACGATTCGGGGAGGTGAATCGGCAACCCAACTCTTCGGCTGGAAAATGCAGCACCCAACGCGACTTAGAGGGGCGCTGCGGTTACTTACTTCTTGCTAAAAACACTGAAACTTCGGAACTGCGGTACCGCTTGTAAGCTGATTGAAGACGCTTTTTTGCTGTTGTTTATATGATCCACCAATCAAGCTGTAATGGACCCATTGGACCAGTCCGTAACGCTTACCAAGGTAATATTCTTCTTTATCCCCGCAGTTGGCGTAATTGCTGTCGCAGTTGTAGCGATAGCTGACCACCAGGGTTTCCATCTTGCTCGGCAAACTACCGCCGAAGGAGAGGTAATAAGGTCCCCAGACTTGGTTTACGCCCTTCTTCAGGTTGTGCGAGGTAAAGCTGTTGCAATCGGTGTAGATGTAGTAGGAGGTGTTGCTGATCTTTATCGTCGATCCGGGGAAGCCGTCCTTTGCGCAGCGTGGCGCAAACGGCATATTCGTGTTGCCGCTAAATTTCTTGAAGCTGTTCGGGTAATTCCAGGCATACTCGGTGATCCAAAGATAGATGTATTGGTTGTCGTAGAGCTGAATGTCCCAAGGATACCCGTTGCCGCCTTTGGTCCAGTAAAATTTATCCCGCCATAGGGTACTGTAGAGTGGGTTGGCAGTGCCGGTCAGATGATGTGCAGACCGAAGATCACTATCCAGCGTCATCCAGTCCAGCATGTCGTGCGTACCTGCCGGACAGCGGATTGTCGTTTCGGCGGACGCGAGATTCGCGCCCGCACACACGAACAATAGACACACGAACAGTGCGAAACCCAACTTTTGATTCATGGAGACGGCCTTGTCGCCCACCCTCCCTTCGCGAGGAGACACTGTCGCGGCCTTCCGCCGAGGACAGTTCCCAATCAAGGAGGGACTGGGCGCTAAGTAAATTAAAAAAGTTGAAGGGAGAGTAGCCGCTCCTCAGCAGCAGCGCAATAGGAGGAATGCCTTAGAGATGTGGAAAATTGTGTGATAATTCTCCAGTTGATCCTTCTACTTACATGCTAGCAATGTATTTTTGGACTGGAGACTTACTTGCTAAGGCTCTACTTGAGGCTCGCAGTTGCGCGAATCCCGCGCCTATTGCGGTATCTGTGGAGATGCTGGATTTTGGGGCTGAGAGTTGCCCGCCGGCGGAGCCGCCGGGGCCTGGACGGGTTGCTCCTGGATCGAAGGTGTAGCCGCAGGTTCCACCACAGGCCTATTGTCTCGGGTCTTGAGTTGGATCGTGCCTCCCTCACGCGCTCGCGCTTGCCGCAGCGTTTCCAAATTCGCCTGCGCCCCTTCGTCGTTAGCGCTGGCAACCTGGATTAGCGGCAGACCCTGCATTTCGTGCCGGTTGGCGAGCGTGACTCTCTCTCTTGCTCCTTCTGCCTGTTTGGCAGCGGCATAAAATCCGGCGGCAGTTTCCTGGTCTCCCTCGAGTTCTGACACGTACCCGATGTTATTCATCGCGAAGGCATTTCTGGGGTCGATGCGATACGCTTCCCGAAAATACCTCTTGGCAGCCTGAACGTCATTGTGGTTTAGAGCGGAAACTCCCTGGAGGTTCAGTCGCGCCACTTTTGCCTCTAAGCTTTCGCCAGACTCCAGCCGATGGCGCACGAGCTTTGCGTTGTTCGCAGCGACGCTGCTGATGTCCTTGCCGCGCCAGCGAGGATCGATCCCAACTTCGATTTTCTCCGCGGAATGGGTCCCGGCGGCCCGCTCGTAGAACTGAACCGCCTTTTCCAGTTCCCCTTCAGCCTCCATAGTGTAGCCGAGATTATTGAGGGTGAAGGGATTTTTGGGGTCCAGCGCCAAGGTGCGCTGCAGGATCACGTCCGCTTCCAGTGTCCTGCCTTGCGCCAGAAGGCTCATGGCTTGCACATTGCCATGATTGATGCGTAATTCGCGATTACCAAATCCGCCGGTCATCTCGGCGAGTTGCCGGCCTTTGAATTCAGGACTGCTCGACTGATCGACCACGGTTTCCGAGTTCTGGCGCGAGGCCAGCTCGTAATAACGCTGCGCGCGTTCAACCTTCCCCTGGAGCTCGGAAATATAGCCAAGATTATTGAGTGTGAATGGATCATCGGGATCGATCAGGTAAGCCCGGTAGAAAAGCTTCTCTGCCTCGGCCAGGTGATGTTTCTTGACTGCCTTTACGCCTTTCTGATTGAGCACCTGCACAGGGGTGGGCTTGGTCCGTTTAGGAAAGTGGAGGCGCAGATCGCCGGCCAGGGACTGTTGCGCACATCCCGCAGCAATTGCAATGGCCAGGAGCAACCGAAGACTGTTCTTTTTCATGAATTCGATTCCAGCGCGATTTTTTTTGCTGCCCGAGTTCGATGCCAATCCAGGGGAGCGCGTTGGCCACCTGCGAGAACTCAGGTCCCATGTTTTCTGGACTTTGGGCCACCTTTGCCAGAGCTGCAGCATCCAACAGAGCCAATCAAAGTATGCCTCGCGTGCTGCT
>Ga0075434_100000118_pt1 | contig 45934 bp, 42 predicted proteins | sample RhiMethybrSRZTD3_FD_75298 | JGI IMG/M metagenome (GOLD analysis project Ga0075434, IMG submission 75298) | Populus rhizosphere microbial communities from Tennessee, USA - Rhizosphere MetaG P. TD hybrid SRZTD3 | ecosystem: Host-associated > Plants > Roots > Rhizosphere > Soil | place: USA...
CCCCCTCCCCCAGCCGGCCGCCGATGTGCACGATGAAGCCCTGCACCCGCTCGCCCTCGGCCGTCCTGGCGATCCCGCCCTGGAGACCGATGTCGGCGATCTGGTACTGAGCGCAGGCATTCGGGCAGCCGTTCAGGTTGATCCGGATCGATCCGTCCAGGTCTCCGATGCGCCGCTCCAGGTGCTCGATCAGCTCCGCCGCGCGGTGCTTGGTCTCGACGATCGCGAGCTTGCAGAACTCCATGCCGGTGCAGGAGATGACGCCGCGCCGGAACGCCGACGCCTCGGTCGGCAGTCCCAGGTCGGCGAGCTCGGCGGCGACCGTCTCGACGTCGCTGTCGGGCACGTCCACGACGATGATGTTCTGGCGGTTCGTGCAGCGCAGGCCGCCCGAGCCGTAGCGCTCCGCGATGCCGGCCACGCCGATCATCTGGTCTGCCGTGAAGCGGCCGCGCAGCGTGGTGCCGCCCACGTAGTAGAGGCCGGGCTGTGCCTGCGGGTGCACGCCCAGGTGGTCGCGGTGCGGGTCGATCGGCGCGGTCGGCGGGACGGAGCGCTCCAGCTCGTAGCCGAGCTTGCGCTCGACCTCGTCGCGCAGCCGGTCGACTCCCCACTCGTCCACCAGGAACTTGATGCGCGCGCGCGTGCGCTTGGTGCGCTTGCCCTCGTCGCGGTAGAGCTCGGTGATGGCGCGGCACACCTCCACCGCCTGCTCCGGGCGGGCGAACACGTCCAGCCGCCGGCCCATCTTGGCCGACGCGCCCAGCCCGCCGCCGACCCACACGTCGTAGCCGACCACGCCGTCCTTGTCGACCGCCACCAGCCCGATGTCGTTGATCTCGTGCTGCGCGCAGTGATGCACGCAGGCCGACACCGACACCTTGAACTTGCGGGGCAGGTTCGAGAACTCGCGGTGACCGACGAACGCCCGCTCCAGGTCGGCCACCAGGGGTCGCGTGTCGATCAGCTCGTGGCCGTCGACCCCGGCCAGCGGGCAACCCACGACGTTGCGCCAGACGTCGCCGCAGGCCTGCGTGAAGGACAGGCCGACCGCGTTCAGCTCGTCCAGCACGATCGGCATGTCCTCGATCGCGAGGTTGTGCAGCTGGATGTTCTGGCGAGTGGTGATGTCGCCCATGCCGCGGCCGTAGCGCTCAGCCAGCGACCCCACCGCCCGCAGCTGCTCCGAGCTGACGATGCCGCCCGGGAACTTGACGCGGAGCATGAACAGGCCGTCGGTCTGCTCGGACGGCCCGGGGTCGCCGGAGGCGGCCGACTCGGCTGCGCGCTGCGTGTACACGCCGTACCAGCGGAACAGCGCCAGGTCGTCGGGCTCGATGGCCTCGAAGCCGAGCTCGGCGTAGCGGTAGATGTCTGCGAGCACGTCCAGGCCGTCCTTGCGGGCCTTGATGTGCTCGATCTCGGGAAGCTTGGCGGCGGTATCGGTCATGAGGGGTCGCTCCGGTGCTCGCGGGATGTCGTCGCAGCGTATCTTGTTTGGATCCAAACCTCAAATCTTGGGATACATACGACCACGGCTCCGATGGGCGCCGACCGGCTGTAGGATCGACCCATGCCCGACCGCCCGACCGGCAACCCCAGCCGCGCCGACGACCTCGCCCACGAGCTTCAGGTCGAGATCATCACGGGCCGTATCCCGCTCGGCACCAGGCTGCGGCAGGAGGACCTGGCCGAGCGCTTCGGGGTCAGCCGCACCCCCATCCGCGAGGCGCTGCGCCAGTTGCAGGCGATCGGGCTGGTCGAGCAGCTGGGACACCGCGGGGCGCTGGTGCGGTCGTTCTCGCCCGACGAGTGCCGCAACATCTTCCTGGTGCGGGCGGAGCTGGAGGGGCTGGCGGCAGAGCGAGCCTCGGGCCGGCTGACCACGTACGACCACGCCGACCTGGACACCGCCCAGGCGCTGTTGCGGGCCGGAGGCGAGCGCGTCCAGCAGCTACCGGCGTCGGACGAGGAGGGGCGGCTGATCGCCCTGCAGCAGTGCTCGCAGGCAAACGAGCTGTTCCACAACGTGATCCTGGCCGCAGCCAACTGCCCGCCGCTGCGCGACACGGTGCAGGCGCTCACCAACCGGGTGCCGCGCAGCCTGGCGTGGCACACGTTCGCAGTTGACCCCGGGATCGTGCCCCGCAGCGCCGACGACCACGACCGCATCGCCGAGGCGCTCGACAAGCCCGACCCGAAACGCGCGCGCAAGCTGCTGCACGCGCACGTGCTGGACACGGGCGAGACGCTGGCGCGGTGGCTGTCGCGGCAGGGCGGCCGCTAAGGCGTCTGGCCTCAGCCTGAGCCTCCGGGGATTTAGCTCTGCTAGCCGATGCGCCGGGCGCCCACGTATGTGGACGAGTACCAGCCGGAAAGCGAGCTGATCTGCACCACGGTGCCGGTGTGCGGAGCGTGGATGAACGAGCCGCCGCCGACGTAGATGCCGACGTGGCCGAGGCCGTCGAAGAAGACGAGGTCGCCCGGCTCGAGGGCGTCGCGCGGCACCGGGGTGCCCATCGAGTACTGGGCTGCGGCGTTGTGCGGCAGCGACACCCCCAGCCGGCCGTACACGTACATGACGAGCCCGGAGCAGTCGAAGCCCGACGGCGAGGCGCCGCCCCACACGTACGGCACGCCCAGGTACTGCTCGGCGATCGCGACCGCCTGGCCACCGAGCGTGCTGGACGGAGGCACCGGGATGCTGCCGCCGCTACCGCCGACGCTGCCGCCGCTGGCCGCAGCCGCCGCGGCCGTCGCAGCCGCCTGCTCACGCGCCTGCTGCTGGTCGATCAGGTGCTGGATGTCGGCGCTGATCTGCGACTTGCGCGCCTGCAGCGAATGCAGGCCCGCCTCCACGTGCTGCTTTGCCGCCATCTGCGCCCGCTGATCCCTGGCCAGCTGCGCCGTCTCGGTCGAGAGCTGGCGCGTGCGGTCGGCGATCACCTTCTTGGTCTGGGCGATCTGTGCGATCAGGTTGCTGTTCGCGTCGTTGGCCCGCTGCAGCACCTGCACGTGGTCGACCAGCTCGGAGAACGAATGGGACGCCAGCAGGAACGACACGACGTCCTCGTTGGTCGACTTGTACGCGCTGGTCAGGCTCTGCGCCAGCAGCTTCTGGGCATGCGCCAGGTTCTTCCGGGCCACGGCCAGCACGATCCGGTTGTTCTGCAGCTGGTGGCGCGTCTGCAGGTAGTGCTGGTGGACGGCGTTGTACTTCTCGATCTGCTTCTCGAGCGCCGCCTCCTGGTTCATGATCTGGTTCTCGACCTGGCGCGCCTCGGCTCGCTTGGCCGAGATGCTGGAGGCGGCGGACGCCTGCGGCAGCGCCACGACCAGGAGTGCGGTCAGGAGCGAGAAAGCCAGGAGCAACGGTCGGGTCACACGCGCACACGCTGCGCGTGCATGGCCACGGCTAAAACACATGGGTAAAGACGCTATCAGACGGGTTCGACGACAGCCGTCATACATCAAATGTTTACGAATGGGGGTGGAACGGCGTTCGGCTCTGTCACAATGCGGGCGATATCCCGCGCAAAGCCACGTCAGGAAACGAGGTCGAGGCATGAGAATGCGACGAATGTGGGCGCTGGCGGCGGCACCGCTGCTGGTTGTGGTGCTGGCGGCAGGCTGCGGCGGAAGCTCATCAGGCGGCGGATCCTCCGGTTCCTCCCTGCCAAAGGGCAGCGGCCAGGTGATCAGCATCCCCGTCTCGGACTCCGGCTTCTCGTTCACCAAGACCACCGCCACAGCCAAGGCCGGCGTGATCACGCTCGAGTCCAAGAACCCGCAGTCGGTCAGCCACGACATCTCGATCAAGGGCACCGGCGTGAGCCAGCAGGGCAACGAGGTCTCCAACGGCGGCACCTCCACCGTCACCGTCACCGTGACGCCGGGCACCTACATCTTCTACTGCTCCGTCCCGGGTCACGAGCAGGCCGGCATGAAGGGCGTTCTGACCGTAACCTGAGTCGGGTCAGCCGCGTCCGCCGATCCCGCCCGACTCGCGCATCAGGCGCTGGGCCAGGTAGACCGGAATCGCGGTCAGCGCGATCACGAACACCGCCACCGCGTTCACCTCCTGCGCCGTGTTGGGCAGGCGGAACTGGTTGTAGATCCACAGCGGCAGCGTCTGCTGGGCGCCGGCCGTGAAGTTGGTGACCACGATCTCGTCGAACGACAGAGCGAACGCGAGCAGGCCGCCGGCAACCAGCGCGGTGGCCAGGTTCGGCAGGGTGATGAAGCGGAACGTCTGCCAGCCGTCGGCGCCAAGATCCATAGAAGCCTCCTCGAACGAGCTCGATGAGCGCCGCAGCCGGGCGACCGCGTTGTTGAACACCACCACGATGCAGAAGGTGGAATGGCCGATCGCCACCGTCACCAGCGACGGGGTCAGCGACAGGTACTCGATCGCCGAGAGCAGCGACAGCCCGGTGACGATGCCGGGCAGCGCGATCGGCAGCACCAGCAGCAGCGACAGCGAGTTCTTGCCGAAGAAGCGGTAGCGCGACAGCGCGAACGCGGCCGCGCTGCCCAGCAGCAGCGCCACCGCGGTGGCGGCCAGGCCCACCTTGAACGAGTTCTCGAGCGCGGTGCGGGCGTGCTGGTCGTGCATCGCCAGCGACCACCAGTGCAGGGTGTAGTCCTTGATCGGCCAGGTCGGGATGCGGGAGGCGTTGAAGGACGCCATCACGATCACCGCAAGCGGGATGTAGAGAAACGCCATCACCCCGAACGAGAAGATGCGAAGGCCGATGCGGACGGGTCTCGGCTCCATCAGGCGTTCCCCCTCACAGCGCCTCGAACGCTCCCAGCTGCCTGACCAGCAGCAGGTAGATCGTGATCACGACAACCGGCACCAGGGCGATCGCGGCCGCCAGCGGCAGGTCGTTGGCGATGCCCTGGTAGCGGAAGATGACGCTGCCCAGGAAGTCGGTCTTGTTGCCGCCCACCAGGTCGACCATGATGTAGTCGCCCAGGGTCAGCGAGAACGTGAAGATCGAGCCGGCCGCGATCCCCGGCAGCGCCAGCGGCATGATCACGCTTCGCAGCGTGCGCCACGAGCGCCCGCCGAGGTCGCTGGAAGCCTCGATCAGCGACCCCGGGATCCGCTCCAGCGCGGCGTAGATGGGCAGCACCATGTAAGGCAGCCAGATGTAGGTGAAGGCCAGCCACATGGCGGTGGTGGTAAACGCGATGTGCAGCGGCCCCAGTCCGATCTTGGCCAGCGCCCAGTTGATGGTGCCGGCGTCGCCGGTCATCAGCCGCCACGTGTAGGCCTTGATCAGGTAGCTCGACCACAGCGGCATCAGCACGCCCACGAACAGCAGCGCCCGCACGCCCCGCGAGGCCACGCGCGCCATGTAGTAGGCCAGCGGCAACGCCAGCAGGATGTCGGTGATCGTGACCAGCACCGCCATCTGGACGGTCTGGCGGGTGACGGCGTGCAGAGTGGGATCGTCCTTCACCGTCTTGATGTTGTCCCAGGTAAAGGTGTGGATGATCTGGCCGCTGAGCTCATCCTGCTGCCAGAAGGCGGTGGCCAGCAGCACGACCAGCGCCGCCAGGTAGACGACGACGATCCAGCTCAGCGGCGGGATCAGCAGGGCGAGCAGCTTCAGCCAGCGGTGGCGGTAGAAGAACGCCGAGAGCCGGCGGCGGGCGCCGAACGGTGCGGAGGCGGTGGGTGTGGCCATGGGCGGGATGCTCCCGGGGGCCGAGCGGCCCCCGGGAGCGCGAGATCAGGAGTTCTTGATGTCAGTCCACGCCTGGAACCACTCCGTATACGGAACACAGGTGTTGCCCCTGCTGTCGCCGCACTCGCTGAGCGGCGTCTTCCAGAAGGAGATGTGGTCGAAGTAGTTCGAATCGGTGACGTGGTAGTCGGCGCAGTAGTTCTTAACCTGCTTGTCCAGGATCGCGCAGGCCTTCGGGTTGGCCGGCGCCGAGCCGAACGTGTAGGCGGTCTTGGCCTGCACCTCGGGCGTGGTCGCGTAGTCCATCCACTTCAGCATGCAGTTGGGATGGGCCGCCTTCGAGTACTCCATCCAGGTGTCGGCCCATCCGGTCGCGCCCTCCTTGGGCAGGACGGCCTCGACCGGCACCTTCGCGGCCTTGAGGGTGTTCAGCTGGTAGGGCCAGGTCGGGCCGATCACGATGCTGCCCTGGGTGAAGTCCTGGATCTGGGCGGTGAAGCTCGACCAGTAGTTGCCGATCTGCTGGTGCTGCTTCTTCAGCAGGTTGACGGCCGCGTCGAACTGCGGCTGGGTCAGCTCGTAGGGATCGGTGATCTTGAGGTCGGGCTGCGCCGACTTCAGGTAGAGCGCCGCGTCGGCGATGTAGATGGGGCTGTCGTAGGCGTCGACCTTGCCCTTGTAGCTTGTGCCGTCGAAGATCACGCCCCAGCTGTCGGGCGCCGGGCTGACGACGGTCTTGTTGTACATCAGAATGTTCGCGCCCCACTGGTAGGAGACGCCGTAGTGCACGCCGTTGATCGTGTTGTGCGGCGGGCTCTGCAGCTGCGGCGAGATGTCGCCGAAGTCGGAGATCAGGTTCGTGTTGATCGGCGACACAAGACCGGACGCGATCAGGCGGTTGCTGGCGTCGCCGGACGCGGACACGCCGTCGTAGTTGCCGCTCTGCATCAGCTTGTACATCTCGTCGGAGGTCTGGCCGTACTTGACGTTGACCTGGCAGCCGGTCTGCTTCTCGAACGGCTTCACCACGTTGTCCTCGGTGTAGCCCTGCCACGCGATCAGGTTCAGCGACCCCTCGAGCGGGCCGATCGACTGCGGCAGGCTGGGGCCACTCGAGCCGTTGCTCCCGGAGCCGCCATTACCGCTCGACGAACTGCTTCCGCAGCCCGCGGCAACGGCCATGGCCGACACCAGCAACGCTGCGAGCACCAGACGAACCCTCATGCTGTGACCTCCTGATTGTCCCTTGACGGCTCGCCCTCGAGCGAGCGGTTGTATTGACGATCCCAGACCAGCTTCACGCGCCGACCCTTGGCAGCCAGCGCCTCCATCGACGACGTGGTCAGGTTCTGCTGCACCACCACCAGCTCCACGCCGGTCTCCAGCGCAATGATGTACCGGGTGGTCGTGCCGAGGTAGACAACGTCGCGAACCGTCCCCTCGGCCGAGCAGTCCCCCTCGCCGACCACCGCATCGGGCTCCGCGATCCGGATCTTCTCCGGCCGCACGGTGAAGCGCTCGGGCGAGCCGGTGATGGCCGCCGCGGCGTCGCCCGAGAGCACGTTCGACGTGCCCACGAACCCGGCGATGAACACGCTGGCGGGGTGCTCGTAGATCTCGGCCGGCGTCCCCACCTGTTCGATCCGCCCGACGTTGAACACGGCGATGCGGTCGCTCATGGTGAGCGCCTCGTCCTGATCGTGGGTGACGAAGATGAACGTGATGCCGACGTCGCGCTGGATCGTCTTCAGCTCGATCTGCATCTCCTCGCGCAGCTTCAGGTCGAGCGCGCCCAGCGGCTCGTCCAGCAGCAGCACCCGGGGCCGGTTGACCAGCGCCCGCGCCAGTGCGACGCGCTGCCGCTGGCCGCCCGAGAGCTGCGAGGGCTTGCGCTTGTCGAAGCCGTCCAGCCGCACCATCCGCAGCGCCTCCGCCACCCGCTCGCGCCGCTCCTGCCTTTTCACCCGCTTCACCATCAGGCCATAGGCAACGTTCTCACCGACCGACATGTGCGGGAACAGCGCGTAGTCCTGGAACACCGTGTTGACGTCGCGCTGGTAGGGCGCCAGCTTCGACACGTCCCGTCCGTCCAGCAGCACCGAGCCGTCGGTGGGCAGCTCGAAGCCGGCGATCATGCGGAGCGTGGTGGTCTTCCCCGACCCGGACGGCCCCAGCAGCGAGAAGAACTCGCCGTGGGCGACCTCGAGGTCGATGCCCGCAACGGCGTCGACGTCGCCGTAGCTCTTGCGCACGCCACGCAGCGTGACGGCCGCTGTGGTGGTGGAATCAGGCGGCTGCGGCAAGCGACTCCTCGAGCCGGTCAAGCCCCAGCTCCAGGTCCTCCTCGGTGGCGGTGATCGGCACCAGTATGCGCAGCACGTTGTCGTAGATGCCGGTCTTCAGCAGCAGCAGGCCCCGCTCCAGCGCGCCCGCCACCGTGGCGGCCGCGACATCGGCGGCAGGCTCCCGCGTCTCGCGGTCCTTGACCAGCTCGATCGCCGCCATCGGCCCGATCCCGCGCACCTCGCCGATCACCTGGTGGCGCTCGGCCATGCCGTGCAGGCGGGCCATGATCTCCTCGCCGAAGGCGGTGGCCTGGGCCAGGAACGCCTCGCTGGAGATCGCCTTGATGCTCTCGACCGCGGCCGCGCAGGCCACCGGGTTGCCACCGTAGGTGGAGCCGAGCCCGCCCAGGTGCACCGAGTCCATCACCTCGGCCCGGCCGATCACACCGGCCAGCGGCATGCCCGCGGCCAGGGACTTGCCGACGGTCATCAGATCCGGCACCAGCCCGTAGTGGTCGAGCGCCCAGAGCTTGCCGGTGCGGCCCATGCCGGACTGCACCTCGTCATCGACGTAGAGGATGCCGTGCTGCTCGCAGAGCGCCATCACGCCCTCGATGAAGTCGGCGGGCATGACCGTGAAGCCGCCCTCGCCCTGCACCGGCTCCAGCACCACGCACGCCACCGACTGAGGATCGACGTGTGCCTTGAAGATGAACTCGAGGCCCTTCAGCGCGTCCTTGGTGGTGACGCCGCGGTAGGGGTAGGGCGCGGGCGCCCGGTAGATCTCCGGCGCAAACGGGCCCATGCCCTTCTTGTAGACGAGCTTGGAGGTGAGCGACATGGTCAGCAGCGTGCGCCCGTGGAAGCCGCGGTCGAACGTGATCACGCCGTCACGGCCGGTGTGGTAGCGAGCGATCTTGACGGCGTTCTCGACCGCCTCGGCGCCGGAGTTGATCAAGAGCGCCTTCTTGGCGTGCGTGCCGGGCGTGTGCTCGCACAACAGCTGCGCGACCTCGAGGTAGGGCTCGTAGGCGGCCACCGGGAAGCAGGAGTGCAGCATCTTCTCGGCCTGGTGCTTGATCGCATCCACCACCGCGTCGGGCGTGTGGCCGAGGTTGAGCACGCCGATGCCGCCGGCGAAGTCGATGTACTCCTTGCCGTCGACATCGGTGAGCCGGGCGCCGTGGCCGTGGTCCGCCACGATCGGCGCCAGCGCGACGCCGCGTGCGACGTAGGCGTCGCGCTTTGCCATCAGCTGCTCGGTCTTGGTTCCGGATGCTTGCACTGCCATTTTGCGGCCCCCGTGTGATCGATCTTTGCGCCAACGAGTATAAGCAGGAAGGGGCTTAGCGCGCTTGCGCTCCTGATACGATTGGCCACTCTGTCCAATCGCCGAGACAAGGATCGCCTCTATGACCAGCAACGGCTCGCAGGCCGCGCTGTCTGACGACAGGCTGCAGGAACTCGCAAAGCGCCACCTGATGATGCACTTCACGCGGCACTCCACGTACCGCAACGAGGACGTGCCGATCATCACCCGCGGCGAGGGCTGCTACCTGTACGACAGCAAGGGGAAGCGCTACTTCGACGGGCTTGCCGGCCTGTTCTGCACCCAGATCGGCTACAGCTTCGGCGCCGAGCTGGGTGAGGCGGCGGCCACCCAGATGGCGGAGCTGCCCTTCTACACCAACTGGAGCTACGCGCATCCGCGCTCGATCGAGCTGGCAGCCAAGGTGGCCGAGCTGGCGCCCGGCGACCTCAACCGCGCCTTCTTCGTGTCGGGCGGGTCGGAGGCAAACGAGGCCATCATCAAGCTCGTGCGCCAGTACCACCAGCTGCGGGGCCACCACCACCGCTACAAGATGATCGCCCGGCGCATCGCCTACCACGGCACCACCCTGGGCGCGCTGTCGCTGACCGGCATCTACCCGCTGAAGACGCCGTTCGAGCCACTGATGGCAGGTGTTCGCCACGTCTCCAACACCAACCGCTACCGCCGTCCCCACGGCGAGAGCGAGCAGGAGTTCACGCAGTTCCTGCTGGACGAGCTGCGCGGCGTGATCGAGCAGGAAGGCCCCGACTCGGTGGCCGCCGTGTTCATGGAGCCCGTGCAGAACTCGGGCGGCACCTTCACCCCGCCCGAGGGCTACTACCAGGGCGTGCGCGCGATCTGTGACGAGTACGGCGTGCTGCTGGTGGCCGACGAGGTGATCTGCGGCTTCGGCCGGCTGGGCGAGTGGTTCGGATCGACCCGCTACGACATCCGGCCCGACATCGTCACCTTCGCCAAGGGCGTCGGCTCGGCGCACGTGCCGCTGGGCGGCGTGCTGATGACCGACGACGTCGCGGGGCCGTTCCTGGAGGGGACGACCGTGCTCAACCACGGCATCACCTACGGAGGCCACCCCGTCTCGGCGGCCGTGGCGCTCAAGAACCTCGAGGTGATGGAGCGCGAGGACGTGCTCGGAAACGTGCGGCGCAACGAGGCGTACTTCCAGGAGCTGCTCGAGAAGCTGGGCGAGAAGCCGATCGTGGGCGACGTCCGCGGAGCCGGCTACTTCCGGTCGCTGGAGCTGGTCAAGGACAAGGACACCAAGGAGACGTTCGACGACGAGGAGTCGGACCACCTGCTGCGCGGGTTCCTGTCGGGACGGCTGTGGGACGCGGGGCTGATCTGCCGCGCCGACGACCGCGGCGACCCGGTGATCCAGCTGTCGCCGCCGCTGATCGCGACCCGCGAGGAGCTCGACTTCATCCACGACGTGCTGGACACGGTGCTGGACGAGGCCTGGGACGAGATGCAACGGCCTCATTCGCACGGCAGCCGCAAGGTCGTCACCGGCGGCCGCCAGGTCGTCGACACCAACTAGTTTGATGGTTGGACAACCCAGGTGCTGACCGTCGCCGACATCATCGCGCTGCCCCAGCTGGAGCTCGAGGTGGCGGGCGGCGGCGGCGGCCGCGATCGGGTCGTGCGGTGGGCCCACATCAGCGAGCTGGACGACCCCACGCCGTGGCTGCGCGGCGGCGAGCTGCTGCTGACCACCGGTCAGCCGCTGCAGCGCGACCCCGCCGGCTTCGTCGAGCGGCTGGCCCGGCACGGCCTGGCCGGCATCTGCCTGGGGCTGGGGTTCGGGTTCGACGAGATGCCGGCCGAGGCGGTGGCCGCCGCCGACCGGTTCGGCTTCCCGGCCATCACCACCCCCTACCACGTGCCCTTCATCGCGATCACCGAGGCGGTGTTCACCGCCCAGGGCGACGCCCGCGTGCAGACGCTCGAGCGCCTCACCGAGCTGATGCTGGACGGGCGCGACCTGGACGCGATGCTGGCCGAGATGGGCCGGGTGGCCGGCACCGCGCTGGTGCTGCGCGAGCCGTCCGGCCGGATCCTGGCACGCACCGGTGAGATCGCTGAGGGCGACGCCGGCGCGGTGGTGCTGCCGGTCGTGACGGGCAGCACGGTGCACGCCGAGCTGGTGGCCCGGCCCGCCGAGCACGACCGGCAGTTGCTGCACCACGTGCAAACGGTGCTGGCGGTGGAGCTGCTGAAGCGCCGGGCCGTGGCCGAGGCCCAGCGGCGGCTGTCGGGCGACCTCGTCGAGTCGATCCTGGCCGGCGAGGTGAGCGGGCCGGAGCTGCGGCGCAAGGCCGCGGCCTTCGGCCTGCAGGGCGAGCAGCCGATGGCGTTCGCGCTACTGCGGCCGTCGCAGCCCGGCACGCGGGCGCTGGCAGAGCTGGCCGACCATGCCGGTGACCAGTGGCCCTGCACGGTCCGCGACGGCGGCGTTGCGGTGCTGCTCGAGGCAGACGACGACACGCAGGCTGAGGTGCGGGCCGAGTCCCTGCTCTCCGCGACCGGTGCCGGAGCGGCCGGCGTCGGCCGTGTGCGGCGCAACCCGGCCGACCTGCGGCGCAGCTACGACGAGGCGCTGTACGCGGTCGAGGCACGGGCCGCAAACGGCCACCCGGCGCTGGCCACGTTCCGCGACCTGGGCTCGATCCAGCTGCTGCTGTCGCTTCAGGACGAGCGCGGCGTGGAGCTCTACTGCGACTCGTTGCTGGGCCGCCTGGTCGAGCACGACAGGGCCCACGGATCGTCCCTGGTCGACTCGCTGCGCGCCTACATCGAGGCGAACGGCCGCTGGGCCGAGGCGGCCGCAGAGCTGCACGTGCACCGTCACACACTGCGGTACCGCGTGCGCAAGATCGAGGAGTTGACCGGCCGCGACCTCGGCAACGCCGGCGACCGGTTGGAGCTGTGGCTGGCGCTGCGCGCATACCAGTTGCGCACGCCCGTTGCCCCGCTGGAGCCGCTGTGAGCACGGTCTCGGTGATCGGGGCGGCCGGCATCATCGGGCCGGCCATCGTGGCGACGCTGGCCGAGCACGATGCCGTCGATGAGATCCGCTGCCTCGACCGCGATGGCGACGGCGCACGCGCGGTGGCCGAGCGCCACGGCGGCGGCAAGGCGACCGCTGCCGCCCTCGACATCACCGACCATGACGCGGCGGTCTCGGCACTGCAGGGGTCAACGCTGCTCCTGAACACGGCCGCCTACCGGATCAACCTGGCGGCGATGGAGGTGGCGCTGGAGGCCGGCGCCCACTACCTCGACCTGGGCGGCCTGTACCACGTCACCCGCGAGCAGGTGAAGCTCGACCTGCGGTTCCGCGAGGCCGGCCTGCTGGCGGTGCTGGGCATGGGCTCGACGCCGGGCAAGACCAACGTGATGGCCGCGCACGCAGTGGCCGGCCTGGGCGGGCGCATCGACCGGGTGGTGGTGGCTGCCGCCGGCCGTGACCCCGACCCGCCGTCCGGGCCGCTGGTCGCGCCCTATGCGATGGAGACGATCCTGGACGAGCTGTCGATGCCGACACCGGTCGTGCGCGACGGCGAGCACGTGTTCCTGGAGCCGCTCACCGACGCCGGCACCGTCGAGTTCGGCGAGCCGGTGGGTGCAGCGCCGACCATCTACACCATCCACTCTGAGCAGGCCACCTTCACCGACAGCTTCGGCGCCCGTGACGTTAGCTTCCAGCTATCGCTGAACCCCGCGTTCCTGGAGAAGATCCGGCTTCTGACCGACCTCGGCCTGGCCGGCACCGACCCGGTCGACGTGCGCGGCACACCGGTGGTGCCGCGGCAGCTGCTGCTGGCCCTGCTCGCGCGGCTGCCGAAGGCGTCGCCGTCGCACGAGGCCTTCGGCATCCACCGCGTCGAGGTCTACGGGGAGCACGGCACGGCCGTGATCGAGTGCGTTACGCGGTCGGTCGACCGGCTCGAGTTCGGGGGCGGAGTGCTCTCGACCGCGTGCCCGCCGGCGGTGGTCGCCGACATGATCTGCCGCGGCGAGATCGACCGGCACGGGGTGTTCCCGTCGGAACAGCTGGTGCCGTTCTACGCGCTGTTCGAGCGGCTCGAGCGCTACGGCGTGACCGTCCGCGGCGCGGTGTAACCGGTCGCGTTCACCCGCGGGCCGCGCCGGTCGCCCGGCGCAGCCCGCGGCGATAGCTCAGTCGAGCATCTTCTTGACGCCGTCCAGCTTCTTGCGCATCTCGCCTACCTCGACTGCCTGCGACTTGACCGCCTCGGCCAGCGCCTGCACGCTGTCGACCAGCGACTTGGCGAGGGCGTCGATATCGGCTCCTGCGGTTGCGGCCGCCTTGCGGCCGCGGCGGGCACCCTTGCGCGCGGTTGCGGCGGTCGATGCCTTACGTCCCGCGGGACGTCCGCGACGTGTGCGCGGTCGCAGCGAACCACCGGCGCGCTTGCGTGCCACCCGGTAGTAGTTGGCAGCCACGGTTCCAGCTCGGCGGCCCGAGTCAGCGGAGATCTTCGCGAACGCCTCGGTGCGGTTCATCCCACCCGCGACCAGCTTTTCAACCTGCTCGAAGATCTGCTCGCCTACCTCACCTGAGCGGGGCATATCTCACCTTTCGTTCGTTGGGGGTACACCACACTCTACCGTACGAACGATTGGCTGCACGTTATAAATGACCGCGTCTATATAGATGTATCAGTGCATTGGTCGACGAGTCGTGTGTCAGCTCAGGCTCATCATCACTTTCAAGCTCTGCCGCTATGCGTTTCGCGAGCACCTTCCCGAGCTCGACGCCCCACTGATCGAACGAGTTGATGTTCCAGATCACGCCCTGAGTGAACACGCTGTGCTCATACAGTGCGACCAGGCTCCCGAGCGTGGCCGGCGTCAGACGCTCCGCGAGCAACGTGCTGCTGGGCCGGTTGCCTTCGAACACCCGGTGCGGCGCGAGCTCTGGCCCAGAGCCCTCGGCCCGCACCTCGTCGAGGCGTTTGCCGAAGGCCAGCGCCTCGGTCTGCGCGAACACGTTGGCCATCAGCAGATCGTGATGGCGGCCGAGCGGATTGAGGCTGTGCAGGAAGCCGATGAAGTCACACGGGATCAAGCGCGTGCCCTGATGTAGGAGCTGATAGAACGAGTGCTGGCCGTTCGTCCCTGGCTCTCCCCAGTAGACCGCCCCCGTCTCATAGTCGACGCGGGTGCCGTCCAGAGTGACATGTTTCCCGTTGCTCTCCATCGTCAACTGTTGTAGGTATGCCGGGAAACGCTTGAGGTACTGGTCGTAGGGCAACACGGCAACTGTCTGGGCATCAAAAAAGTCGCTGTACCAGACGGCCAGAAGACCCATCACCACGGGCATGTTCTGTGCAAGCGGGGCTGTGCGGAAATGCACATCCATGGCATGAAAACCGGCGAGCAACTCCCGGAACCGATCCGGCCCGACCGCGATCATCGTCGAGAGGCCAATCGCCGAGTCCATGGAGTAACGGCCACCCACCCAGTCCCAGAAGCCGAACATGTTGTCCAGATCGACACCAAATGCCGACACTTGATCGGCCGCGGTCGAGACGGCGACGAAGTGCCGCGCGATCGCGGACTCGTCCGGCATCGCCGCCAGCACCCACTCGCGGGCGCTGGCGGCGTTGGTCATCGTCTCCTGCGTCGTGAAGGTCTTGGAGGCGATGATGAACAGCGTCTCGGCCGGGTCGAGGTCGCGGGTGGCCTCGGCGAAGTCGGTGCCGTCGACGTTGGAAACGAACCGGAACTCAAGATCGCGCTGCGAGTAGCTGCGCAGTGCCTCATAGGCCATCACCGGCCCCAGGTCGGAGCCGCCGATGCCGACGTTTATGACGTTGCGAATCCGCTTGCCGGTGTGGCCCTTCCAGTCGCCGCTGCGAACGCGGTCGGCGAAGGCGGCCATGCGGTCGAGCACCTCGTGCACGGCCGGCACCACGTCGCTGCCGTCGACCACGATCGACTCGCCGGCCGGCGCACGCAGGGCCACGTGCAGCACCGAGCGGCCCTCGGTGGTGTTGATCGGAACGCCGGTGAACATCGCCTCCCTGCGGTCCTCCAGCCCGCGCTCGCGGGCCAACTCGATCAGCAGGCGCAGCGTCTCTGAGGTGGCGCGGTGCTTCGAGTAGTCAAGCCGGAGCCCGGCGGCGGCGGCCGTCATCCGGCTGCCTCGTTCCGGGTCGTCGGCGAACAGCTCGCGCAGGTGCGTGTCTCCGATCTCGGCGTGATGGCGCTCGAGCGCCTTCCAGGCAGGCGTGTCTCTGAGAGGGGCCGACATCGGCGAACCGTACACCGCGGGCGGGCCCTCTCGGTTTGACTGATCAGGCGGCGGCCCCTATCCTGTGCAGCACGATGCCGCGCACCGCGAACACCAAGGAGATCGCTGCCCGCTCTACGTTGAGCGGGCGTCCTGTCGGGCTCATGTCCGCGTTCGCCATCTCGCTGCTCGGCCTCATCCTGCTCCTCGCCCGCTAGGGCGACGGACTTCTGCTCACGCGCCGCCCGCCGGCGCACACGCACAGGAACCCGCCGGGAGAGGTGCGCCCTCTCCCAGATGAGCAGGAGGAACAGCCCCATGACGGACACCGTCCGGATATTCGATACGACGTTGCGGGACGGCGAGCAATCGCCGGGCATCGCGCTGAACGCGGCCGAGAAGGTCGAGATCGCACGCCAGCTGGAGCGGCTGGGCGTGGACATCATCGAGGCCGGCTTCGCGATCTCCTCCCCCGGTGAGGTGGAGGGCATCCGCGCGGTCGGGCACGCCGTCGACTGCGTGGTGGCGTCGCTGGCACGCACCAACGACGAGGACGTGGACGCCGCGATCGAATCGCTGCAGGGTGCCAGCAGCCCTCGTATCCATGTCTTCATCGCCACCTCCGACATCCACCTGGAGCACAAGCTGCGGATGTCGCGCGAGCAGGTGATCGGGTCGGCCGGCCGCGCCGTGGCGCGCGCCAAGGCGTTCACGTCGGACGTCGAGTTCTCGTGCGAGGACGCGACCCGCACCGACATCGACTACATGGCCCAGGTGGTGCGGGTGGCAATCGCGGCGGGCGCGACCACCATCAACATCCCGGACACGGTCGGTTACACGGTGCCGGAGGAGTACGTCGAGATCCTCAGCGGCCTGCGCGAGCGAGTGCCGGAGCTGGACGGCGTGATCCTGTCGGTGCACTGCCACAACGACCTGGGGCTGGCGGTCGCCAACTCCATGGCCGGCGTGATGGCGGGCGCGCGGCAGGTCGAGTGCACGATCAACGGCATCGGCGAGCGCGCCGGCAACGCCTCGCTGGAGGAGGTCGTGATGCTGCTGCGCACCCGCCGGCCGCGCTTCGGCCTGGACACCTCGATTAACACCTCCGAGATCGTGCGCACCTCGCGCATGGTGTCGCGGCTGACCGGCTACGCCGTGCAGCCCAACAAGGCGATCGTGGGCCGCAACGCTTTCGCCCACGAGGCCGGCATCCACCAGCACGGGGTGCTGGCCGACCGCCGCACCTACGAGATCATGGACGCCGAGTCGGTCGGGCTGTCCGGATCGGACATCGTGCTCGGCAAGCACTCCGGCCGGCATGCGCTGCGGCAGGCCTTCGCAGACCTCGGCTTCACGATCGACGGAGACGAGCTGAAGCGGGCGTTCGAGCGGTTCAAGGAGATCGCCGACCGCAAGCAGCGCATCAGCTCGCTCGATCTGGAGGCGATCGCCTCCGACTCGCTGCGCGACCGCGAGGATGATCATCACCTCGTGTCGCTGGCGATCACGACCAGGACCGGCGACCGCGCGCGGGCGGAGATCACGGTGTCCAACGGCGAGGAGGAGCTCACGGCCGAGGCCGAGGGCGACGGGCCGGTGGACGCGGCCTTTCAGGCCATCAACCGCGTGATGGGCGTGTCGCTGACGCTGGCCGAGTACACGATCGGCGCCGTCTCGGGCGGCGCGGACGCGCTCGGCGAGGTGCGGGTCGTGGTCGAGTCCGGCGGGCGCACGTTCTCGGCCCAGGCCGTGTCGACCGATATCACCGAGGCCTCGGCCGAGGCCTATCTGCGGGCATGCTCGCACGCCAAGACGGCGACCGAACCGGAGCAGGAACTGGCCGGAGTCTGATGAGATACACCACCCCCTTCCAGGAGCGCAGGCCATGAGCCCGAGCACACGACCCATACCCATCGTCGCCTGTCTGGCCGGCGACGGCATCGGCCCAGAGGTGATGGCCGAGGCGGGCCGCGTCATCGACGCGGCGTCGGAGCTGTTCGGGATCCGCGTGCGCCAGGTGCACCTGCCGTTCGGCGGAGACGCCATCGACAAGCACGGGGATCCCTTCCCCAGCCACGTGCGCGCGGCCGTGAAGGCGTCCGATGCGGTGCTGCTGGGAGCGGTCGGCGGCCCACGCTGGGACGGGTCGCCGGTGCGGCCGGAGGCCGGCCTGCTGGGGCTTCGCAAGGAGCTCGACACGTACGCGAACCTGCGCCCGGTGCGCCACGGCGCGATCGACCTGATGGTGGTGCGCGAGCTGACCGGCGGCCTCTACTTCGGCAAGAAGACGCTGGAGCCGGACGCCGCAAGCGACGAGTGCCGCTACACCCGCGACCAGGTCGAGCGGGTCGCGCGGTGGGGGTTCAGGCTGGCACGCCGCCGCGGCGGGCGCGTCGTCTCGGTGGACAAAGCCAACGTGCTGTCCACCTCCAAGCTGTGGCGCCGCGTCGTCACGGAGCTGCACGCGTCGGAGTTCGAGGAGATCCGGCTGACCCACGAGCTGGTCGACTCGTTCGCCATGAACCTGGCCACGCGACCGCAGGACTACGACGTGGTGTTGACCGAGAACCTGTTCGGGGACATCCTGTCCGACCTGGCCGCGGCCGTCGGCGGCGGGCTGGGCCTGGCGCCGTCGGCCTCGCTGGGCAGCGAGCCGCCGGGCATCTTCGAGCCGGTGCACGGCTCAGCGCCGGACATCGCCGGCCAGGGCGAGGCCAACCCGATCGCGATGATCCTGTCGGTGGGCCTGATGTTCACCTACGGGCTGGCCCGGCGCGACATCGGCCGCACCATCGCCGCCGCCGTCGAACAGGTGCTGGCCGAGGGCACCGCCACCGCCGACCAGGTCTCCGGCGGACGCGCCTACGCCACGTGGGAGGTGGGCCAGGCCGTCTGCCGCGCGCTGGCCGATCATGCCCACGGCAGCGGCGAGTTCGCGGCCGACCCGTACGGTGAGGCGGTCGCCCGTGGATAGCGAGAAGCGCCGCATGACGGGCGCGGAGGCCGTGATCCGGTCGCTGGAAGCGGAGGGCGTGACCGACGTGTTCGGGCTGCCGGGCGGCGCCATCCTGCCGCTGTACGACGCCTGGGCGGCCTGCGAGCACACCATCCGCCACTACCTGGTCCGCCACGAGCAGGGCGCCGGCCACATGGCCCAGGGCTACGCGCGCGCCACCGGCAGGGTGGGCGTTGCCATCGCCACCTCCGGCCCGGGCGCGACCAACCTGGTCACGCCCATCGCCGACGCCTACCTCGACTCGACGCCGATCGTGTGCATCACCGGTCAGGTGCCGACCCACCTGATCGGCACCGACGCCTTCCAGGAGGCCGACATCCAGGGCATCACGATGCCCGTGGTCAAGCACTCATGGCTGGTCGACCGCGCGGAGGACATCCCGCGCATCGTCAAGGAGGCGTTCCACATCGCCCGCAGTGGCCGCCCCGGTCCGGTGCTGATCGACATCCCCAAGGACCTACAGCTGGCGGAGATCACCTACGTGCCCTCCAAGCAGGTCGACATCCCCGGCTACAAGCCCTCGCGGCACGGCCATCCGAAGCAGGTGATCACCGCCGCCGAGGCGATTCTGGCCGCGGAGCGGCCGGTGTTCTACGTGGGCGGCGGCACCGTCTCGGCGAACGTCGACCCCGCCGATCTGATCCGCATCGCCGAGGCGGTGCAGATGCCGGTGGTGACAACGCTGATGGCGAAGGGCGTGTTCCCCGACTCGCACCCGCTCTGCATCGGCCTGCCCGGCATGCACGGCTCCAAGGCCGCGAACTGGGCGCTGAACCGAGCCGACCTGCTGATCGCCTGCGGGTCGCGCTTCGACGACCGCGTAACCGGCAAGCTGGACACGTTCGCGCCCGGCGCGAAGGTGATCCACATGGACGTCGATCCGGCCGAGATCGACAAGAACCGCACGGCGCAGATCCCGATCGTGGGCTCGTTGGAGCTGGTCGTGCCGAAGCTGGGCGAGGCGCTGCAGTCGCGGATGAACGGCGGCCCGCCGAAGGCCGCCGCGTGGCTGTTGGAGGTGCAGGGCTGGAAGCAGGAGCATCCCTTCCGCTACCGCAACTCGGAGCCGCTGAAGCCGGAGTACGTGATCGAACGGCTGCGCGACATGACCGCCGACCGCGAGGTGATCTGGACGACCGGGGTCGGCCAGCACCAGATGTGGGCGGCCCAGTACCTCAGCATCGACCGGCCCCGAAACTGGCTGACATCGGGCGGCCTGGGCACGATGGGCTTCGGGGTACCGGCCGCGATCGGCGCGAAGGTCGGCCGGCCGGACGCGACCGTGATCAACATCGACGGCGACGGCTGCTTCCAGATGACGATGCAGGAGCTGGCCACGGCCAAGATGTACGGGATCGGCGCGATCCACGTGGTCATCAACAACGGCTGGCTGGGGATGGTGCGCCAGTGGCAGGAGTTGTTCCACGGCGAGCGGTACTCCGAGACGCTGTTCGATGCCAACCTGCCCGACTACGTGAAGCTGGCCGAGGCCTTCGGGCTGCCCGGCTTCCGGTGCGAGACGCTCGAGGAGGTGGACGCGGCCATCGCCGCGGCGCTGGACTGCGGCACCGCCTGCGTGATCGACGCCCGCGTCGACCACGAGGAGAAGGTCTATCCGATGGTGCCCGCGGGCGGCTCATCCGCCGAGATGATCGACGTGGAGTGGGCCGAGGACGACAACGCCTGGGTCGAAGAGGGAGTCTGACGTGAGCCACCACACGCTGTCCGTCCTGGTCGAGAACCGCCCCGGCGTGCTCACGCGCTGCGCCGGGCTGTTCGCGCGGCGCGGATTCAACATCGACTCGCTCGCGGTCGGGACCACGCAGGACCCGTCGCGCAGCCGCATCACGATCCGGATCGACTGCGAGCAGCACTCGGTCGACCAGGTCATCAAGCAGCTGTACAAGCTGGTGGATGTTCTGAAGGTGCAGGAGCTGGATGCGACCGCCGTCGAGCTGGAGCTGTTGATGATCAAGGTCGCGAGCTCGCCCGACCGGCGGCCCGAGATCATCTCCCTGGCCGAGGTGTTCGAGGCCAAGGTCGTGGACGTGGGGCCGGAGGCCGTGACATTCTCATGCGTGGCCGGCCCCGATAGGCTGCAGGCGCTGGAGCAGCTGCTCGAGCCCTACGGCATCAAGGAACTGGTGCGCACCGGACGGATCGCCCTCGATCGCGACGGTGAGCTTGGAAAGCGCAGAAGGATGCGCGTCGTCGCATAAGGAGAGAACCACGTGGCAACGATCTACTACGAATCTGATTGCGATCCGTCGGTCCTGACCGGCAAGCGGATCGCCGTGATCGGCTACGGCAGCCAGGGTCACGCGCATGCGCTCAACAACCAGGACTCGGGCAACTCGGTCGTGGTCGGCGCGCGGCCCGACTCGCGGGCGTGGTCGGCGGCAACGTCCGACGGCGTCGCCGTGGAGACGGTGCCCGACGCCACCGCCCAGGGCGACATCGTGATGGTGCTGGTGCCCGACCACGTCCAGGCCGGCGTCTACCGTGACCAGATCGCTCCCAACCTGCGACCAGGCTCGATGCTGATGTTCGCGCACGGCTTCAGCATCCGCTTCGGCGCGATCGAGCCCTCGCCTGAGGTGGACGTGGCCATGATCGCGCCCAAGGGCCCCGGCCACCTCGTGCGCCGCCAGTACCTCGACGGGATCGGCGTGCCGGGGCTGGTGGCCGTCCACCAGGACGCCACCGGGGACGCCCTGGCCCTGGCGCTTGCCTACGGCCTCGGCCTGGGCTGTGCCCGCGGCGGCCTGATCGAGACGACCTTCACCGAGGAGACCGAGACCGACCTGTTCGGTGAGCAGGCGGTGCTCTGCGGCGGCACCACCCAGCTGGTCAAGATGGGCTTCGAGACGCTGGTCGAGGCCGGCTACCAACCGGAGATCGCCTACTTCGAGTGCCTGCACGAGCTGAAGCTGATCGTCGACCTGATGTGGGAGGGCGGCCTCGCCGGCATGCGCTACTCGATCTCCGACACCGCCGAGTACGGCGACCTCACACGCGGCCCGCGGGTGATCGACGAGCACGTGCGCGAGAACATGCGCAAGCTGCTGGCCGACATCCAGGACGGCACCTTCGCCCGCGAGATGATGGCCGAGGAGGAGGCGGGGCGGCCCAACTTCCGGCGTCTGCGCGAGCAGAACGCCGACCATCAGATCGAGCAGGTGGGCGCCAAGCTGCGGGCGATGATGCCCTGGATCGGCGAGAAGGCGGCGGTCAAGCCGGGCGCGTGACCGAGCGCTACCTGCGCGGTGTCCCGGAACCGCCGGGCGTCCTTCAGGCGGACTTCCAGCGGATCCGGGATGAGTTCAAGCTGCCCCGCGCGTTCCCCGACGCGGTGCTGGCCGAGGCCGAGCGGGCGGCGGCGACGGCCTGGCCACGTGAGCGCCGGGTCGACCTGCGTGACCTGCCGTTCGTGACGATCGACCCGCCGGGCAGCATGGATCTCGACCAGGCGATGCTGCTGGCGCGCTCCGGCGACGGCTACACGGTGCGCTACGCGATCGCCGACGTGGCGGCCGTGGTGCCCGCGGGCGGCGCCGTCCAGCAGGAGGCCTGGCTGCGCGGCCAGACCGTCTACTGCCCGGACAAGCGGATCTCGCTCTACCCGCCCGCCATCGGCGAGGGTGCCGCCAGCCTGCTGCCCGACCAGGAGCGGCCGGCGCTGGTGTACGCGATCGAGCTCGACGGGCACGGCCGCCAGACGCAGGCGCGGGTCGACCGCGCGATCGTGCGCAGCCACCGGCGGCTCGCCTACGGCGAGGCCGAGGTGCCGTTGCTGGAGCAGATCGGCACGCTGCGGCTGGCGCTGGCCCGGGAGCGGGGATCGATCACGCTGAACGCCCCGGCTCAGACGGTGGTGTCCGATCCGTCCCGGGGCCGCGGCTACCGGATCGAGCTCGAGCACCGCTCGCCGGACGAGGACTGGAACGCCGAGATCTCGCTGCTTGCCGGGATGGCTGCCGCCGGCATCATGGTGTCGCGCGGCTTGGGGCTGCTGCGCACCATGGGCGGCGCCGATCCCTACCGGGTCACGCAGCTGCAGGCCGCCGCCAGGGGGCTGGGCGTGGACTGGCCCGAGGGCCGGCCGTTCGCCGAGTTCGTGACCTCGCTCGACCCGGCGTTGCCGCAGCAGGCGGCGCTGATCGAGGAGGCTCGGGACGCGATGGGGCACGCCGGCTACGCGTTCTTCGAGGGCACGCCGCCGGAAGGCTCCGAGCACGCCGGCATCGCCGCCCGCTACGCCCACACGACCGCTCCGCTACGACGGTTGGCCGACCGCTACGTGCTCGACCTGGTGGCCGGCGGCGGCGACCGCGAGGCGCTCGCCAGGCTGCCCGAGGTGATGAGCGAGGCGGGCTCACGCGCCGCGCGGGTGGAGCGGGCGATCGTGGATGACGTCGAGACGCGGCTGCTCGAGCACCGCGTGGGCGAGCGGTTCACCGCGGTCGCCCTCGAGAACGACCGCCATGGCACCGTGATCCGGATCGCCGACCCGCCGGTGCGGGCACGCATGCACGCCGATCCGGCCCCGGCACCGGGCGACATCGTGACTGTGCAGCTGACCCGGGCCGACCCGGTCTCACGCTCGCTCGAGTTCCACCCGGCCGCTTCACACGACTGAACATTTCCCGTGGCTAGGATCAGGGCGGGGCACCGCGTACGCAGATCCAAAGGGGGCAACCAATGCAGCACGTCTCACTCGCCGACCTCGACGTCTCGCGCATCGGGCTGGGCGCGATGGGAATGTCGGCCTTCTACACCGGCGCCGGCAGCGACGACTCGGAGTCGATTCGCACCATCCACCGCGCCCTCGAGCTGGGTATCACGCTGATCGACACGGCCGAGATCTACGGGCCGTACACCAACGAGGAACTGGTGGGACGGGCGATCGCAGGGCGGCGCGACGACGTCGTGCTGGCCACCAAGTTCGGCCTGATCCCCCACCGGCGGGGCGGCGCGAGCGCGCCCGACAGCAGCCCCGAGAGCATGCGCGTGGCGCTCGAGGGCTCGCTCAGGCGTCTCGGCACCGACCACATCGACCTCTACTACCAGCACCGCGTCGACCCCGACACGCCGATCGAGGAGACGATCGGCGCACTGGGCGAGCTGGTCGGCGAGGGCAAGGTCCGCCATATCGGCATGTCCGAGGCGGCTCCTGCCACCATCCGTCGCGCGCATGCGGTGCATCCGATCACCGCACTGCAGAGCGAGTACTCGCTGTGGACGCGCGATCCCGAGGCCGAGGTGCTGCCGACGCTGCGGGAGCTCGGCATCGGCTTCGTGCCCTACTCCCCACTCGGCCGCGGCTTCTTGACCGGGCAACTGCGCTCCATCGACCAGCTCTCCGATACGGATTTTCGCGCCACCAACCCGCGCTTCACCGGCGACAACCTGACCGAGAACCTGCGCATCGTCGACGAGGTCGAGGCGGTCGCCGCGGAAGCCGGTGCGACGCCGGCCCAGGTAGCGCTGGCCTGGCTGCTGGCCCAGGGCGATGACATCGCCCCGATCCCGGGGACGAAGCACGTCGCACGCGTCGAGGAGAACGCGGCCGCGGACGCGGTCGTCCTCACCGAAGAGCAGCTGGCGCGGCTGACCGGCGTGCCGGCCGCGGCCGGCGACCGCTACGACGACATGAGCCGGGTCGGCCGCTGACCCGGCCGACGCATAGCTAGAGCTCGAAGCGCGCGGCCTCGGCCAGCTCCATGTAGGCGTCGAGCTCGTCGGGCTTGGTGCGCTCGATCCCGTTCAGGGTGATCTGCAGCTGCAGGCCCAGCACGCGGCAGGGCATGTCGCTGGGACAACCGGGCACGGCCAGGGTGAACTCGACGAGGTCGCGACCGCTGTCCTCCCCCACCACCCGGTACGTCCAGCGCAGCTTGCCGTCGCGGCTTGCGACCTGCCAACCGAACACCAGCAGCCGCTCGCCGGCCCGCTCGGCGTCGGTCACCGGCGAGTCGATGAGGCCGCGAATGATGCGGGTGACGGTGCCGTCTCCGGCCGCGTTTCCTCTGTGTGCCTCGATCAGAGCGGGCAGCAGCAGCGGCTCATGTGCGTGAAGCGGTTCGTTGTCCTGTGCCATCGGAGTCGTCCAACAAAGGGGTCACATCCACCGTACGCACGAACCCGCGGTTTGGCCACCCCCATCAAGGTGGAATCGATCCAATCTGCCGCATGGGACGAATCGGTAGCATCGCAACGACCGTGACGACAATCGATGGCGCGCCTCCCGCGCTCGTGACCCTGTCCCCTCGTGGGCCGGTGCGCGGGGTCGCCCTGCTGGCACACGGCGGCCGCAGCACCAGCACCCGCCGGGCATCGCGGGTCAACGCCGCGGCGCTGCGCATGTACCCCTTCCTGCTCGACCTGCACCGGGTCGGCCGCGACTCCGGACTGGCCGCCGTCCAGCTCCGGTATCGCGTGCGTGGCTACAACGAGGGCGACCCCGTCGCCGACGTGGAGTGGGCGTTGTCCGAGATCGCGCGCCGCCACGGCGACGTCCCGGTCTGCATGGTCGGCCACTCGATGGGCGCTCGCAGCGCGCTTCGCTGCGCCGGGCACGAGAGCGTGCGCGCCGTGGTGGCGCTCGCCCCCTGGCTGCCGGCCGGCGAGCCCACCGCTCAGCTGGCCGGCCGCACGGTCGTGATGGCGCACGGCACCCGCGACCGCACGACCAGCCCCGCCCGCTCGCTGGCCTACGCGCTCACGGCGCGTGAGATCTGCGAGCGCCTCTGCAGGTTCGAGGTGGCCGGCGCACGCCACGCCATGCTGGAACGCGGCCGCGCCTGGCAGGGCCTGGTGCGGCGCGCGGTACCGGCCGCGCTGGAGCTGCGTCCCTGGGACGAGCGCCTGCTCGAGGGGTTCGCGCTGCCCTCGCCGGCAGGTTGCCGGGTGCCGCTGTGAGCATCTGGTTCCCGCGCATCGTCGGCCTGCTGACGGCGCTCTACGGCGTCTCGGCGGTGCTGAAACCCGACGTGATCGCCCGTCACGGCGAGCTGGCCTCGCCGTCGGATCGCCGCTCGGCCGTGGCGCTGCTGTCGGTCACCATCGGCATCCGCGACCTCGTCTCGGGCATCGCCATCGTGCTCGCTCCATCCGGCGGCGTGCTGCTGGCCGCGCTGGGAGCACGGGTGGCGTTCGATGCGGGTGACGCGGCCGCATTCGGCAGCCTGCTGCCCACCCGCGTCGCCCGCCGGAAGGTGGCCGCCGTCGCGGTCGGTTGGGGCGCGATCTCGGGCCTGGCGATGATCTGGGCGGGCGGCTGATGCGGGTCGCCGTGATCGGCAGCGGCGTGTCCGGCCTGACCGCCGCCTACGTGATCTCACGCCGCCACCAGGTGACGCTCTACGAGCGTGACCGGCGCTTCGGCGGCCATGCCAACACGGTGGCCGTGCAGGGAGCACGCGGCCGGGTCGGCCTGGACACCGGCTTCATCGTTCACAACGAGCGCACCTACCCGCACCTGCTGCGGCTGTTCGGAGAACTGGGCGTGGCCACCCAGGTCAGCGACATGTCGTTCGGCGTTCGCTGCGAGCAGTGCGGCCTCGAGTACGCAGGCGCCCGCGGCCTGGCCGGCGTGGCCGCGCGGCCCTCGCGGCTGCTGCGGCCGGAGTACCTGCGGATGCTGACCGAGGTGCGCCGCTTCCACCGCCAGGCCCGTCAGCTGCTGCGCGACACCACCGCCGACCGCATGACGCTGGCCGAGTTCCTCGAGCGCGGCCACTATTCCCAGTACTTCCACGATCACTTCCTGCTGCCGCTGACCGGCGCCGTCTGGTCGTGCGGGCCGGGCCAGATCCGCGAGTTTCCGGCCCGTTACCTGGTGCGGTTCTTCGCCAACCATGGCATGCTGACCGTCAAGCACGCGCCGGCCTGGAAGACGGTCACGGGCGGCAGCGGCGTGTACGTGCGGGCGGTGGTCGCCGCGCTCCACGACACCATGAGCGACACCGAGGTGGTGGCGGCCGAGCGCGATGCCAGCGGCGTCACCGTCACCGACGCCGGCGGGCGGGCACGCCGCTTCGACAGGATCGTGATCGCCACCCACCCCGACCAGGCGCTGCGCCTGCTGGCGGATCCGACCCCGTCCGAGCAGCGCGTGCTGTCCAGCTTCGACTACGCCAGCAACGAGACGGTGCTGCATACCGACGGCTCGCTGCTGCCGCAGGCCAGCGGCGCCCGCGCCTCGTGGAACTACCTGCTCGAGGCGTGCACGACGACCACGCCGATGGTGGGCGTCACCTACCACCTCAACCGCCTGCAGGCGCTTGACGAACCGGCCCAGTACTGCGTTACGCTGAACCAGACCGGCCGCATAGCGCCGGGCTCCGAGATTTCGCGGATGGTCTACGAGCATCCCATCTACACGCTCGACTCGCTGCAGGCACAACGCCGGCTGCCGACGCTCTCCGGCGTGCACAACACCGCCTTCTGCGGCGCGTACCACGGCTGGGGCTTCCACGAGGACGGCTGCGTGTCGGGCGTGCGCGCGGCGCTGGCGCTGGGGTGCGCCTGGTGACCGGCACCGCCCTCTATGAGGGCCAGGTGATGCACACGCGCCCGCCGGGCGTGCGCGGCCGCTACCTGTTTCGCTACGGCGTCTACCTGTGGCTGATCGACCTCGACGCGCTGCCGCGGCTGCCACCGCTGCTGGCGCCGCTCGGCAGGGTGCGCAGCCGCGACCACCTCGGCGATCCCGGGCGCTCGATCCGCGAGAACGTCGACGGGTACCTGGCCGAGCGCGGCGTCGATCTGGAGGGCGGGCGGGTGCTGCTGCTGACCAACCCGCGGTCGTTCGGATACGTCTTCAACCCGCTGTCGGTCTACTGGTGCCACGACCGCGACGGCGATCTCCGCTGCATCGTTGCCGAGGTGCACAACACCCACGGCCAGCGACACTGCTACCTGCTGGAGCCGGGCGAGCGCGGCCGCGCCGAGGCCGACAAGGCCTTCTACGTGTCACCCTTCCTGACCGTCGACGGCCGATACCGGATGAGCTTCTCACCGCCCGACGAGCGGCTGTCGATCCAGATGGAGCTGATCCAGGACGAGCGCCGGGTGTTCCAGGCGTCGCTGACGGCACGGCGCCGGGCGCTGTCGACCGCGCAGCTGCTGCGGATGGCCGTGCGCTACCCGTTGATGGCCGCCCGCGTGTCGGCCCTGATCCACTACAACGGCGTCAAGCTGTGGCTGCGTGGCGTGCCGCGCGTCCGCCGTCCCGACCATTCGCCGCAGGGTGGCGTGGGATGACCACGCTCGAGATCCCGCCGCCGCCGCGCCGGCCGGCCCGCGCTCGGGTTGCGCGCGCCCTGTTCGAGCGCTCCGTGGCCGGGCTGGAGCGGCTCGAGGTGATCGCGCCCGACGGGCGGCCGCTGCGCCGGCAGCCGGGCGCGCCGCGCATGGAGATCCGGTCGGACGCCTTCTTCCACCGCCTGGCCGCCTCCGGCAAGATCGGCTTCGGCGAGGCCTACGTGGCGGCCGAGTGGGCGGCCGACGACCTGGTCGGGGTGCTGTCGGCGTTCGCCGAGCGGCTGTCGCAGCTGGTGCCGCGGCCGCTCCAGCGGCTGCGCCGCATCTACGAGCCGCTGCAGCCGCGCATGGAGCGGAACACGCCCGCGGGCGCCCGGGCCAACATCGCCCGCCACTACGACCTGTCGAACGACCTGTTCGCCGCCTTCCTGGACGAGACCATGACCTACTCCTGCGCCGTGTTCGAGCCGGGTGACTCGCTGGCCGACGCACAGCGGCGCAAGTACGACGCCATGTGCGATCTGGCCGGCGTCGGCGAGGGCGACCACGTGCTCGAGATCGGCACCGGCTGGGGCGGAATGGCAATGCACGCGGCCGCCACCCGCGGCTGCCGGGTCACGTCGATCACCATCTCCCGGGAACAGAAGCAGCTGGCCGAGCGGCGCGTGCGCGCGGCCGGCCTCGAGCGCCGGGTCGAGATCCTGCTCTGCGACTACCGCCAGCTGCACGGGCGCTTCGACAAGATCGTCTCGATCGAGATGTTGGAGGCGGTGGGCGAGGAATACTGGCCCGAGTACTTCGCCGTCTGCGACCGGCTGCTGGCCGCGGGAGGGCGGATGGCGCTACAGACGATCACGATGCCCGACGACCGCTACCGGGCGTCGCGCCGCAGCTACACGTGGGTGCACAAATACATCTTCCCGGGCGGCCTGATCCCGTCGGAGCGGGCGATCGCCGCGGCGCTCGAGCGCGGCTCGCGGCTGCGGGTATCGTCGGCCACCGAGATCGGCCACCACTACCCCGCCACGCTGCGGGCCTGGCGCGAACGGTTCCTGACCCGCTTCGAGGAGGTGCGCAGCCTCGGCTTCGACGACACGTTCCGCCGCACCTGGGAGTTCTACCTGGCCTACTGCGAGGCGGGCTTCCGGCACGGGGCGATCGGTGACGTCCAGCTGGTGCTGGAGCGCCCGTGAAGCTGGGCGGCAGCCGCGTCTGGATCACGGGCGCGTCCAGCGGCATCGGCGAGGCGCTGGCGGCCGAGCTGGCCGCGCGCGGCGCGCGGGTCGCGATCAGCGCCCGCCGCGCCGAGCTGCTCGAGCAGCAGGCGCACCGCCACGGAATGGTGCCGGTGCCGCTCGACGTCAGCGACCGCGCGGCGGTGCTGGCCGCGGCCGGCACCGTCCGGGACGAGCTGGGCGGAATCGACGTCGCAATCCTGAACGCGGCATCGTACGGCCGGATGGATGTGACCGCCTGGGATCCCGACGTCTTCCGCCGCCACGTCGAGGTGAACCTGATGGGGATGGTCTACGGCGTCGAGGCGGTGCTGCCGGACATGCGCAGGGCGCGGGCCGGCAGCATCGTGGGCATGGCCAGCGTGGCCGGCTACCGTGGCCTCCCCTCGTCGCAGGCGTACGGCCCCACGAAGGCGGCCCAGATCAACCTGCTGGAGTCGCTGCGCATCGACCTGCTGCCGCTCGGCATCGCGGTGACGACGGTCTGCCCCGGGTTCGTTCGCACCGATCTCACCGCAGGCAACACCTTCCGGATGCCCTGGATGCTCGAACCCGCCGATGCCGCGCGGCGGATCGCCGACGGGCTCGCCAGAGGAAAGGCCGAGATCGTGTTCCCGTGGCAGATGATGCTGGCCATGAAGGCCGCGCGCCTGGTGCCGGTGCGACCCTGGAGCGAGATCGTGTCCCGTCAGGCAACGACCCGCCATCTGAGGTAGCCGCCGGCAGCTCCGCTCTAGACTGCAGGTATGGCCGCCCGCAGCATGTTCGAGAAGGTCTGGGACGATCACGTCGTCGGCGACGGGCTGCTGTTCATCGACCTGCACCTGGTGCACGAGGTGACCAGCCCGCAGGCGTTCGACGGGCTGCGCCTGGCCGGACGGCGGGTGCGGCGCCCCGACCGGACGCTGGCAACGGCCGACCACAACGTCCCCACCGGCCGCGACCAGCCAGACCAGCTGTCGCAAGCGCAGCTGGACGCGCTCAGCCGCAACTGCGAGGAGTTCGGCGTGCCGCTGTACGGCCTCGGCCACCGCCGCCAGGGCATCGTGCACGTGATCGGCCCGGAGCTGGGCGTCACCCAGCCGGGCATGACGATCGTCTGCGGCGACTCCCACACGTCCACCCACGGCGCCTTCGGCGCGCTCGCGTTCGGCATCGGCACCAGCGAGGTGGAGCACGTGCTGGCCACCCAGACGCTGCCGCAGACCCGTCCGCAGACGATGCTGATCTCGTACCAGGGCAGCCTCGGCGTGGGCTGCACGGCCAAGGATCTGATCCTGGGCACGATCGCCCAGATCGGCACCGACGGCGCCTCGGGCCACGCGGTCGAGTACCACGGCGAGGCGATCGCGGCGCTGTCGATGGAGGGGCGCATGACCGTCGCCAACATGTCGATCGAAGCCGGCGCACGGGCCGGCATGATCGCCCCCGACGACACCACCTTCGCGTACATGGAGGGGCGGCCGGGGGTGCCGGCCGACTTCGCGGAGGCGGTCGAGCGCTGGCGCGGGCTGGCCACGGACGACGGGGCCAGCTTCGACGCCACCGTGGTCGTGGACGTGCCGGCGCTGGCTCCACAGGTCTCGTGGGGCACGAATCCGGGCCAGGTGGCGCCGATCACCGGCGCGGTGCCCGAGCCGGCCGACGAGTCGGACGAGCGGGCCCTGACCTACATGGACCTGCGGCCAGGCACGCCGATGAGCGAGATCGCCGTCGACCGGGTGTTCCTGGGCTCGTGCACCAACGCCCGCATCGAGGACCTCCGCGCCGCCGCCGAGATCGTGCGCGGCCGGCGGGTGGCGTCGACCGTGCGGGCGATGGTCGTCCCCGGATCCGTGATGGTTAAGGCTCAGGCTGAGCGTGAGGGTTTGGACGAGGTGTTCAGGGCGGCCGGGTTCGACTGGCGCGGCGCCGGCTGCTCGATGTGCCTGGGCATGAACCCGGACATCCTGGCGCCCGGCGAGCGCTGCGCGTCCACCTCCAACCGCAACTTCGAGGGACGGCAGGGCCGCGGCGGCCGCACGCACCTGCTGTCCCCCGCGATGGCGGCGGCCGCGGCCGTGACCGGGCGGCTGACGGACGTGCGGGAGTTGGTGTGAAACCGGTCACTGTGATTTCCGGGAAGGTGGCTGCCCTCGACCGCGCCAACGTCGACACCGACCAGATCATCCCCAAGCAGTTCCTGAAACGGGTCGAGCGCAGCGGTTTCGGCGAGTTCCTGTTCTGGGACTGGTTCCGCCAGCCCGGCTTCCCGCTGAACCGGATCGAGTTCCACGGCGCGCCGATCCTGGCCGCGGGCCGTAACTTCGGGTCGGGCAGCTCGCGCGAGCACGCGCCCTGGGCTTTGCAGGACTACGGCTACGAGGCCATCGTCGCGCCCAGCTTCTCGGACATCTTCTACTCCAACTGCACCAAGATCGGCCTGCTGCCGGTGGAGCTGCCCGAGGCCGACGTGCGCGAGCTGATCGACGGCGCGCCGGATCCGGCCACGATCGACCTGGCGGCGCAGACCGTGACGCTGCCGTCGGGGCGGGCCAGCCGCTTCGAGATCGACGCCGAGATAAAGGAACGGCTGCTGAACGGTTGGGACGAGATCGCGCTGACCGAGAATCGCGTGGCCGAGATCGAGCGGTACGAGGCCACAAGCGAGCGCGTCGGGCCGGATACGCTGACGCTGTGAGCAGAGCGGTTCCCGCTGGCGCCGGCGGCGTCCGCCAGTAGTATCGCGCCGATGCGAATCGGCGTCCCCTCCGAGCACGGCCAGATCGAGCGCCGCGTGGCGCTCACGCCCGACGCCGTGGCGCGGCTGCTGCCGCTGGGCGTCGAGGTGCTGGTGCAGGCCGGCGCCGGCGTCGCGGCGGCCCTGCCCGACGGCGACTACAGCGAGGCCGGCGCGCGGATCGTCCCGGACGGCGCGGTGCTGCTGGCCGAGGCTGACCTGGTGGTGATGGTGACGCGCCCGCGCGACGAGGACGTGCCGTCGTTCCGTTCGGGGACGGCCGTGGTCGGCATGCTGCAGCCGCTGGTGAACAGCGAGCTGGTCGAGGCGCTGGCGGCGGCCGCCGTCACGTCGTTCAGCCTGGACGCGATCCCGCGCATCACCCGCTCGCAGTCGATGGACGCGCTGTCGTCGCAGGCAACGGTGTCCGGCTACAAGGCGGTGCTGATGTCGGCGGAGCTGCTGCCCAAGTTCTTCCCGATGCTGATGACGGCCGCAGGCACCGTCGCCCCGGCCAAGGTGTTCGTGCTCGGCGCCGGCGTGGCCGGGCTGCAGGCGCTGGCCACGGCCCGCCGGCTGGGCGCCGTCGTCTCGGCCTTCGACACGCGACCGGTCGTGCGCGAGCAGGTCGAGAGCCTGGGCGCAAGCTTCGTGGAGCTGCAGCTGGACGTCGAGGAGGGCGAGGACACCCGCGGCTATGCCCGCGAGCTGAGCGAGGCCCAGTACGCCCAGCAGCAGGAGCTGGTCGCGCGCACGGTGGCCGACTCCGACGTGGTCATCACCACGGCCCTGATCCCGGGCCGGCCGGCGCCGCGGCTGATTACCGCCGCCAGCGTCGCGGCCATGCGGCCGGGCTCGGTGATCGTCGACCTGGCCGCCGAGGCCGGCGGCAACTGCGAGCTGACGGTGCCCGGCGAGGTGGCGGTGCGCGAGGGCGTGACCATCGTCGGCACGCTCAACCTGCCCTCCACCATGCCGCTGCACGCCAGCCAGATGTACGCCCGTAACATCACCAACCTGCTCGGTCTGATCATCGCCGACGGCGAGCTCACGCTCGACTTCGAGGACGAGATCGTGGCCGACGCGTGCATCACCCACGAGGGCAGGATCGTCTCGCGCCTGCTGCAAGGAGCGTCCACATGACCCACGAGCTGGTGCTGCAGATCACGGTGCTGGTGCTGGCCGCGTTCGTCGGCTTCGAGGTGATCTCGAAGGTGCCGACGACGCTGCACACGCCGCTGATGTCGGGCACGAATGCGATCCACGGCATCGTGATCGTGGGGGCGATCATCGTGGTCGGATCGACCAACTCGCTGCTGGTCGAGGTGCTGGGCACGATCGCCGTCGCCTTCGGTGCGATCAACGTGGCCGGCGGGTTCCTGGTCACCGACCGCATGCTGCACATGTTCAAGGCGCGGCCACCGGGCCAGGACGGCGATGGATAGGCGAAACGCGTTCGACCTGGCCTACCTGGCCTGCGCCTGCCTGTTCATCTTCGGGCTGAAGCAGCTGTCGTCGCCGCGCACGGCGGTGCGCGGCAACCAGGTCGCGGCCGGTGCCATGGGAGTCGTGATCGCCGTCACGCTGTGGGACTCGGGCTCCCACAACCTGGCCTGGATCATCGCCGGCATGGTGGTCGGCGGGGCGATCGGCGCCTACTCGGCACGTGCGGTCAAGATGACGGCGATGCCGCAGATGGTGGCGCTGTTCAACGGCGTGGGCGGCGGCGCGGCGGCGCTGATCGCCTTCAGCGAGTACCACATCGCCACCTCCTCGAGCCTGTCGCTGGCCAACGACGCAGTCACGTCGACGCTGTTCTCGGCGATCGTGGGATCGGTCAGCTTCGCCGGGTCGATGGTCGCGTTCGGAAAGCTGCAGGAGCTGATCACCGGCAGCCCGGTCACGATGCCCGGTCAGAAGCTGGTGAACGCGGTGCTGTTCCTCGCGGTGCTGGGGCTGGCCGCCTCGCAGTACGTGGGCAGCCAGCGCGAGGGCGTGCTGGCGCTGGCGATGGTGCTGTCGCTGGTGCTGGGCGTGATCATGGTGATGGCGATCGGCGGCGCCGACATGCCGGTGGTGATCTCGCTGCTGAACTCGTTCACGGGGCTGGCGGCCGCGGCCACCGGCTTCGTGCTGCACAACAACGCTCTGATCATCTCGGGCGCGCTGGTGGGCGCCTCGGGCATGATGCTGACGCGGATGATGGGCGCGGCCATGAACCGCTCGATCGCAAACGTGGTGTTCGGCGCGTTCGGCACCGGTGGCGGCGGCGAGGCGGCCGCCGTGGGCGCGTCCGCGGGGCAGGTTCGCGCCACCAGCCCCGACGACGTGGCCGTGATGCTGGCCTACGCGCGGCGGGTGGTGATCGTCCCCGGCTACGGCCTGGCCGTGGCTCAGGCCCAGCACAACGTGCGCGAGCTGGCCGACCAGCTCGAGCGGCGCGGGGTCGACGTGCGCTACGCGATCCACCCGGTGGCAGGACGCATGCCGGGCCACATGAACGTGCTGCTGGCCGAGGCGGACGTGCCCTACACGCAGCTGTACGAGATGGACGACATCAACGATGAGTTCCCGCGCACCGACGTGTCGCTGGTGATCGGCGCCAACGACGTCGTGAACCCGGCGGCGAACAATACACCGGGCAGCCCGATCTACGGCATGCCGGTGCTGAATGTCGATCGGTCGGCGGCCGTGGTGGTGCTGAAGCGCAGCATGAACACCGGCTTCGCGGGGATCGAGAACGAGCTGTTCTACGACCCCAAGACAACGATGTTGTTCGGCGACGCCAAGGAGTCGATCATGAACCTGGTCAGCGCGGTCAAGGCGGTATGAGCGCGGAGGCAGCCAGGGGCGAGCGGCTGCGCTGTCTGCACGAGGACGAGGCGTTGCTGGTGATGGTGAACGTGTGGGACGCGGTCACCGCAAGGCTCGTTGCCGAGCTGCCTGGCTGCCGGGCGCTGGCGACGGCCAGCCACTCGATCGCCGAGGCCCACGGCTACCGCGACGGCGAGCAGATCCCGCGCGACCTGATGATCGAGGCCGTGGGGCGGATCGCAGCGGCGGTCGAGCTGCCGGTCAGCGCCGACCTCGAGGCCGGGTACGGCGACGTCGGCGAGACGGTGCGTCGCGCGATCGCCGTGGGCGCGGTTGGCGCGAACATCGAGGATCGGATGCGGCCGCTACCGGAGTCGGCGGCGATGATGGCCGCGGCCGTGGTGGCGGCCGAGGGCGAGGGCGTGCCGTTCGCGCTGAACGCGCGCACCGACGCCTACCTGTTCGGCGGCGACCGCGACCGCGGCGAGCTGCTGGAGGATGCCGTTGCCCGCGGCCGCGCGTTCCTGGACGCCGGCGCCACCTGCGTGTTCGTGCCGGGACGGCTGGAGGTCGCCGAGATCGAGGCGCTGGTGGCCGGCCTCGGGCAGCGGAAGCTGAGCGTGCTTGCCGGGCCCGGCTTCCCGGCGGGCTCGGAGCTGGAGGCGATGGGCGTGGCCCGCGTCTCGTTCGGTCCCTGGACGCAGCGGCTGGCGCTGACCGCGCTGCTCGACGCGGGCGCAGATCTGCTGGCCGGTGGCTCGCTGCCAGGCTGGGTGCGACCGGTCGCCTGACGGGCGTTACGGCACGGTCACGTCCGTGCAACGCGTGGAACGACGGTGCCCGGCACCTCCGTTCCACCCGATGGCCGGGCGCCTGTCACGGCGGGGTCACAACACGGTCACGGGTGATACGACGGTGCCCGGCACCTCTGTATCACCCCCGCTGATCAGAGCTGGGTTAGCAGCGCGGCCAACAGCTCGCTTCGCTGCTCGATCGAGCGCAGCGAGACGCGCTCGCTGTCGGCGTGGGCGCCGACCCCGACCGGGCCAAGGCCGTCGATCACCGGCGCGCCGACCGCGGCTGCGAAGTTGCCGTCGGAGCCCCCGCCGGAGGCGTTCTCCGACAGCGGCTGCCCCAGCCCGGCCGCGATCTCGACCGCTCGCGCGGCCAGTTTGGCCGACTCGTCGCTGGGCATCATCGGCGGCCGCGTGATGCCGCCCGCGACCTCGATTGTCGCTCCCTCCAGCACCGGCCGCAGCCCGCGGATCGCCCGCTCCAGCTGCTGCTGCTCGGGGGCCGTCCAAGCGCGCGCGTCCACCCGTGCCCAGGCCTCGGCCGCGACCACGTTGTCACCGGTGCCACCGCCCACCTGGCCGACGTTCACGCGCACGCCGCGCTCGTTGTCGACCAGGCCATTCAGCACCAGCGTCTGGTGGGCCAGCTCGGACACCGCCGAGACGCCCCCGCCCTGGTGCCCGGCATGGGCCGCCTGGCCGCGGATGCGCAGCTGATACCGGGCCAGCCCCGAGCGCCTGGTGGTGATGGTGCCGTCCCGCACCGGCGGCTCCACCACCAGTACCGCGTGGGCCTGCGCCGATACCTCCTCCACCAGCGGCCGCCCGCTGGGGCTGCCGATCTCCTCGTCGGCGGTCAGCAGCACCGCCAGCGGCCGCGGCGGCGGACCCGAGCGCCGGATCGCCTCCAGCATCACCACGATCCCGCCCTTCATGTCCAGCGCGCCAGGACCGTGGGCCGCGTCCCCCGACACCGAGAACGGCATCCGCTGCAGCGTCCCAGCCGGCCAGACGGTGTCCATGTGGGCAACGAGCACGATCGTCTCGCCCGCGCGCTGCTCGCCGAACCGCGCCAGCAGGTGCTCCCCGCGCGGCGACACGTCGCCTCCCAGCGCGGTCAGCTCGGCCGCCAGGAACGAGCGGATGTGGGACATCCGCGCAGCGTCTCCGGTGGGACTCTCCATCTCCACCAGCCGCCGCAGCATGTCGACGGGGGCCATCATTGACGCAATTCGACCAGATCCGCGAGCTCGTCGTCGGACAGCTCGCTGATCGCGGTCTCCACGCCGCGGTCGACGATGCTCGTGGCCAGCCCGCGCTTGGCCTCGATCAGCTCGTCGATCCGCTCCTCGATGGTGCCCGCGCAGATCATGCGGTGCACCTGCACCACCCGCGTCTGGCCGATCCGGTGGGCCCGATCGGAAGCCTGATCCTCGACCGCCGGGTTCCACCAGCGGTCGAAGTGGAAGACGTGGCTGGCGTTCGTCAGGTTCAGCCCCAGGCCGCCCGCCCGCAGCGACATCACCAGCACGCGCGGCTCGCCGCCGGGAGCCTGGAACGCATCCACCATCCGTTCGCGCTCGGCCACCGGCGTGGAACCGTCCAGGTAGAGGCGGTCGATCTCGAGCTCGCGCGTGAGGTGCTCCGACAGCATCCGGCCCATCACCGCGTATTGGGTGAAGACCAGCGCGCTGTCGCCCTCATCCACGGCCTCGACCAGCATCTCGGTGAGCCGGTCGAGCTTCCCCGAGCGGCCGGCCATGTGGCCGGGCTTGCTCAGCGCCTGAGCCGGGTGGTTGCACACCTGCTTGAGCCGGGTCAGGAGCGCCAGCACGTGTCCCCGGCGCTCGATGCCGGCGGCGTCACGAACGGCGCCCAGCATCGCGTCGATCGTGGCCTGGTAGAGCGCCGCCTGCTCCACGGTCAGCGTGCAGAACTCGTTCGACTCCTGGCGCGGCGGCAGGTCGGGCAGCACCGACGGGTCGCTCTTGTGCCGGCGCAGGATGAACGGCGCCGTCACCCGCCGCAGCCGCGCGGCCGCCTCGTCGTCACGGTGCCGCTCGATCGGTGTCGCGTAGCGGCGGCGGAAGGCACTGCGGGTGTCCAGCAGACCGGGGTTGAGGAAGTGCAGGATCGACCACAGCTCGTCCAGCCGGTTCTCGATCGGCGTGCCCGTGAGCGCGATCCGGTGGCGGGCGGGCAGCGCGCGGGCCGCCTGCGCGCCGCGGGTGAGCGGGTTCTTGACCTGCTGCGCCTCGTCCAGCACCAGCACCCGCCACTCTGTCTCGCCCAGCAGGCGCCGGTCGCGCGGCAGCAGCGAGTATGAGGTCAGCACCACGTCGTGGCCGGTCAGGTCGTCGATGTGATGCGTGCGGTCGGGCCCGTGATGCAGGTGCACCGACAGATCAGGGGCGAACCGCCCCAGCTCGCGGCGCCAGTTGCCGAGCACGGATGCCGGGCACACGATCAGCGCCGGCGAATCGGCCTGGTCGGAGCGCTCCAGCAGGTAGGCGATCAGCTGCACCGTCTTGCCCAGGCCCATGTCGTCGGCCAGCAGCGCGCCCAGGCCCAGCCTTCGCATCCCCACCAGCCAGCCCAGGCCGCTCTCCTGGTAGGGCCGCAGCACACCGTGGAACCCCTCGCCGGCCTCGACCGGCTCGCGCAGCCCGGGGTCGCGCAGCTCAGCGGCCAGCTGCTCGAGTTCCGTCGAGCGCGCCGAGTCGACGTCCATCTCGAACCCGCGCAGCTCGGCACGCCCCGCCAGCGTCGCCCCCAGAGCCGTCAGCGCCGGGATCCCGGGCGAGTGCAGCGCCAGCTGCGCCAGCTGCCGCGCCCGCCGCAGCGCCTTGTCGCCGAGCAGCGTCCACTCGCCGCCGATGCGCACGAGCGGCTGAGTGGCGGCCGCCAGGGCGCGGAACTCCTCGTCGCTGATCTGCCTGCCGCCCAGCGCCGCGTGCAGGTCGTACTCGACGACGCCGCCCAGCGACAACGGCCCGGGGGCGAACGACAGCCCAGCCTGCTCCAGGTCCAGCTCCTCCTTCTGGCGGAGTTCGTCAGGGAGGCGCACGGAGGCGCCCGCGAACTCGAGCGCGGGGACGGCCGCGCGCAGGTCGGCGACCTGCGCCAGCGTAAGCTCGACGCGGCCATCCTGGATCCGGGACAGCGCCGGCAGGATGTTGGCGGCGCGCCCGATCCGGCCCGGGTCGATGGGCGTGACATGAAGCGGCCAGGTGCCGCCCGGGTCCGCGGGCAGCTGCAGCACCAGCTCCAGCGGATCGAGCGAACGGCGCAGGTTCACGACCGGCGCCACTGCCCCCAGGTCAGGTGCGACCGTACGCAGCGCCGGCTGCAGCACCGACAGATCGATCGCCTCGTGGTGGCTGTCGGGAGCGGTCAGCTGACGCGGATCGCGCACCGCGGCGGCGAGCGCCCGCATCGAGGCGCGCACGAACTGCTCGACGGCGGACACCGCGCTGACGGTCGAGGGCTCCTCCCCGTGGTCGGCCACGGCTGCGTGCGCCAGCGGCGGGAAGGCGGCCGCGAAGCGATCGAGCGGGGGCGGATCGCCGCCGGCCTCGACCACGCGCTCGGTCAGCCGGGCCACCAGCCGCCAGGCCCGCAGCGACGCGCTGTCCTGCTCGCCGTCCTCAGACTGCTCCGGTTCGGCCAGGAGGTAGGCGAGCGCCGGCAGCATCGGCAGGCAGCGCGTATCCACCACCCGTTCGCCGCCGTTGGCCACGATCGTCACCGGCAACCGGCGCAGGTTGTGAGGCAGCCCGCGGTCGTCGAGCAGGGAGCTCCAGCCCCCCGGTGTCAGGGGCGACACCGAGTAGAAACCCATGAGCGGCTCCTCGGCTCCGCGGGGGACGAACGTCAGCTCCAGCGGTGCGCGGCGCGCGGTCGATGTCGATGGCAGGCTCAAACCGAGAAACGCTAGCAGGGCACCCCCTCTCGGGTCGAGATTGCGGAAGCCGTGGCAGCCGCTGGTAGGTTTCAAACCATGCAGGTCGAGCTCGAGGTGAACGGCAACCGCTACCGGGTCGACGCACCAGCGGCGGAGCCGCTGTCGGCGGTGCTGCGCGACCGGTTGGAGCTGACCGGCACCAAGGTCGCCTGCGGCGAGGGAACGTGCGGCAGCTGCACCGTGCTGGTGGACGACCGACCCGTGTTGTCCTGCCTGACGCTGGCCGCTGCCTGCGACGGGGCGTCGGTGCGCACGGTCGAGGCGGAGGGCGAGCTGCTCGACCGGCTGCGGCGGGCGTTCACCGAGGAGGACGGCTTCCAGTGCGGGTTCTGCACGCCCGGGCAGCTGATGTCTGCGCTGGCGCTGCTGGAGCGGACGCCGCACCCCAGCGCGGATGAGATCGTGACCGCGATGAGCGGCAACCTCTGCCGGTGCGGGGCGTACGAGGGCATCGCCCTGGCGGTGGCACGAGCCGCCGAGGCACCGGCGTAATGGCTCGCCTGATCAAGACCGAGGCGGTGGTCGAGGGCCGCACGGAGGTGCGCTGGACGCTGGTCGAGGAGGACTCGACCCCGGAGTGGCCGGCCGATCAGCCGCCCGGCGTGGTCGGCGAGCCGACCACCCGGCTCACGGCCGGGGCCCGCCTTTCGGGGTCGGCCCGCTACACGTCCGACATGCAGCTGCCCCGCCAGCTCGAAGCGACGGTGTTGCGCAGCCCGCACGCCAACGCGCGCCTGACATCGATATCGCTGGACGCCGCCCGCGCCGTGCCGGGCGTGCGCGCCGTGATCGGGCCTGGGGACTGCCCGCCGTTCGACGGCGAGACGGTGCTGCACTCCGAGCCGCCGTACGGCGGCGCCGCGGTGGCCGCGATCGCGGCGGAGACGCGCGAGGCGACGGACGAGGCGATGGCCGCGCTCGATCCGCAGTGGGAGCCGCTGGGGTTCGTCGTCGACCTCGACCAGTCGCTCGAGAACCAGACCTTCCAGGACGACCCGGTCGAATACGAGCGCGGTGACGCCGAGGCGGCGCTGGCCGCCGCCGAGCTCAAGATCACCAGCGACTACCTGGCTCCCGCCCAGCTGCACAACTCGATGGAGCCGCACTGCGCGGTCGCCGACTGGCGTCCCGACGGGCTGACGCTGTGGAGCTCGACGCAGGGCATCTACCAGGCGCGTTCGCAGTTGTGCGGCTCGTTCGGGCTCGACCAGGAGCACGTCCGCGTGATCTGCCACTTCATGGGCGGCGGCTTCGGCTCCAAGTTCGGCTGCGGGCCGGAGGGTGTGATCGCGGCGGAGCTCTCGCGCCGCGCGGGCCGCCCGGTGCGGCTGGTGCTGAGCCGTCGCGACGAGAACCTGAGCACCGGCTACCGCACTCCCGCCCGGTTCAGCTTCACGATCGGCGCCGGCCGCGACGGGCGCCTGCAGGCGGTCGAGGCGTCGGCCGTGATGGGCCTGGGCACGGGCGGCTGGGCCTATCCGGTGCTGGAGCCCGCCAAGTCGCTGTATGCCTGCGAGCACCAGCACCTGATGACGCTACCGATGCGGCTCAACCTGGGCCCCGCGGCGGCCTTCCGAGCGCCGGGAGTGATGGAGGGAACCTGGGCGTTCGAGCAGGCGCTGGATGAGCTGGCGGAGGCTGCCGGCATCGATCCGCTGGAGCTGCGCCGCCGCAACCACGCCGACGTCGACCCCTCGACCGGCCGCCCGTATACGTCCAAGCGCCTGCTGGAGAGCTACGACCTGGCGGCCGAGCTGGCCGGCTGGGATGCGCGTGACGAGCTTCGCTCGGACGGCCGCGTGCGGCGCGGGATGGGCTGCGCCAGCCAGTACTGGTGGGGCGGCGGCGGCCCGCCCGCCTATGCGGACGTGCGGATCGGAAGCGACGCCAAGCCGGTGCTGACGGTCGGCATGCAGGACCTGGGCACAGGCGTGACGACCGCCTGCGCGGTGGTGCTGGCCGAGCGGCTGGGGATCCGCCCCGATCAGGTCAAGGTGCGCACCGGCGACACCGACCTGGCCGGGCACGGGCCATTCTCGGGCGGGTCGATGACGCTCGCGTCGGTGGCTCCCGCGGTGCGATCGGCCGGCCACCACGTGCGCACGCAGCTGCTGGAGCTGGCCGCCGACATGTTCGAGATCGCGGCCTCCGACCTGGAGCTGACCGAGGGCGAGGTGCGATCGACCGACGGCACCTTGCGCCGCCCCATCCACGACGTCACCGAGAAGCTCGGCAACGCGTGGGTGACCGGGTCCGGGTCGCGCGCGCCCAACCCGGACGGCATGGCCGTGAACACGTTCGGCTGCCAGATCGCGCAGGTGGCCGTGGACACCATGACCGGCCTGATCACGGTCGAGCGGGTGGTCGCGGTGCACGACATCGGCCGCGTGGTCAACCCCATGGGCGCGCGCAGCCAGGTGCTGGGCGGCATCCTGCAGGGCATCGGCTTCGCGCTCAGCGAGGAGCGGGTGGTCGACCCGACCACCGGCACCGTGGTCAACGCCGGCCTCGAGGACTACAAGATCCCGACCCTGGCCGACCTGCCCGAGGTCGAGTGCCGGTTCGTGGGCGTGCCCGACCCGGAGCTGGCGCTGGGCATCAAGGGGCTGGGCGAGCCGCCCATCATCCCCACGCCCGGCGCAATCGGAAACGCGGTCGCCCACGCACTGGGGCTGCGGCTGCGCGAGGCGCCCTACACGCCCCGCCGGGTGCTGGAGGCGCTGCAGTGAGGACGTTCGCGTACGCCCGGCCGTTGGGGGTCGAAGAGGCCGCCGCGGCGCTGTCGCAGCCGACCGCGCGCGCGATGGGCGGCGGCACCGACCTGCTCACCCAGCAAGACCGCGGGATCCTGGCGGCAGAGTCGGTCGTCGACCTGCGCGGCCTGGGCCTGGACGCGATCGCGCTCGAGGGCGAGGGCATCCGCATCGGCGCAACGGTGACGCTGGCCGACCTCGGCCGCGACCAGGCAATCCACGAGCGCTTCGCGGTGTTGCACCAGGCCGCCTCCGCAGCGGCCTCGCCGCAGCTGCGGGAGATGGGCACGGTCGGCGGGAACCTCTGCCAGCAGGTGCGCTGCTGGTACTTCCGGCACCCCGACCTGACCTGCTGGCTGCGCGGCGGCGACACCTGCTACGCCCAGGTCGGCGACCACCGCAAACACGGTCTCGAGCCGGGCGACTGCATATCGGTCGCACCCAGCGACCTGGCGGCGGCCCTGCTGGCGCTGGACGCGACCGTCGAGACCAACACCCGCCCGCAGGGAATCCCGCTGACGGATCTCTACCGCAAGGCCAGCGACGAGAACCGCTCCACGCTGGCGCTGGCGCCGGGCGAGTTCGTGACGGCCGTGGTGGTGCCGCGCGCCCCGGACGCGAGCGCGTACGAGCGAGCCGGCGAGCGGCACGCCTGGAGCTTCGCGCTGGCCGGCGTCGCAGCCGCCCGCTTCGGCGACCAGCTGCGGCTGGCCGCGATCGGGGTGTCGAACCTGCCGCGGCTGCTCGATCCGGCCGATCCGCTGGCGGGCCTGCCCGGCCTCGAGCAGACGGCCTGGAAACGGCGACTGCTGAGCGGCCTTGCCGGTGATGCGCTGTCGCGCGTCTCGCGGTGAGCGCGCGCTAGAGCCGGATCAGCGTCGCGTCGGCGCCGTCGGCGCCGATCACAAGACGCAGCACGCTGGGATAGGCGGCGCGCCGCTTCCAGGTAGGGCTGCCCGGATTGAGATAGAGCACGCCGTCCAATAGTTCGTTGACCGGCTGGTGCGAGTGTGCGAAGACGATCACCGCCGCAGCCGGGAACCGCCTGCGCAGGCGCGCCTCACGGCCCTGGCGCGGCCCGGCGTCGTGCACCATCGCCACCTCCACGCCGCCCAGGCTCAGCTGCAGCTGCTCCGGCACACCGGCCGCCCGCACGTCCCAGCCGTCGATGTTGCCGAGCACCGCGTGCACCGGCGCGTAGGCCTCGAGCTCGGTCAGCACGTCGGTGCTGGTGGCATCGCCGCCGTGCAGGATCAGGTCGGCCCACTCCAGGTGCGGCAGCACCGCCACGGGCAGGGCGGGTGCATGGTCGGGGATGTGGGTGTCGGCCAGGACGAGGACGTTCACGGCCTGGTGACGGCACCCTCGCTGGCGCTCGACACGAGCGCCGCGTACTTCGCGAACACGCCCGTCGCGTAGCGTGGGGCCGGTGCCGTCCAGCCGGCCAGACGGGCGGCGATCTCATCGTCGGAGAGCTCCACCCGCAGCTCGCGAGCCTCGATGTCGAACTCGATCATGTCGCCGTTCTGCACGATCGCGATGGGGCCGCCGTGCGCCGCCTCGGGCGTGACGTGGCCCGCCATCAGCCCGTGGGTGGCGCCCGAGAAGCGTCCGTCGGTGATCAGCGCCACCTCGTCTCCCAGCCCCTCACCCACGATCGCCGCGGTCACGTGCAGCATCTCGCGCATGCCGGGGCCGCCCGCGGGGCCCTCGTAGCGGATCACAACCACGTCGCCAGCCTCGATCGAGCGGCTCTTGACGGCGGCGAAGCAGTCCTCCTCGGAGTCGAAGACGCGGGCCGGGCCGCGATGGCTGAGCCGCTCATGCCCGGCCAGCTTGACGACGCAGCCGTCCGGCGAGAGGTTGCCGCGCAGGATCGCGAGGCCGCCCGAGGGCTTGATCGGGCGGTCGATCGAGACCACCACCGGCTGGCCGGGGGTCTCCACCACCTGATCGGCGATCTCGCCCAGGGTGCGGCCGTCCACCGTGCGCGCGCCCACGTGCACCAGCTCGCGCTTGGCCAGCTCCCGTGCCACCAGCGCCACGCCCCCGGCGTCGAAGATGTCGGTGGCCACGAACTCGCCGCCGGGCTTGAGGCTGGCCACAATCGGCGTGCGCCCGGCGATGCGGTCGAAGTCGTCGATCGAGAACGGGATGTCCAGTTCGCGGGCGATCGCCAGCAGATGCAAGACGCCGTTGGTGGATCCGCCGGTCGCCGCCACCGATGCGGCCGCGTTCTCGAGCGCGTCGCGCGTCACGATCTGCGAGGGCCGGACGTCGTCCCGGACGAGCTGCATCACCAGCTGGCCGGCCTTCTCGGCGGCGTCGCCCTTGCCTCGGTTGAGCGCCGGAATGCCGTTCATGCCGCCCGGCGACAGGCCCAGGAACTCGAGCGCCGTGGACATGGTGTTGGCCGTGTACTGGCCGCCGCAGGCGCCGGCGCCGGGGCTGGCGACCTCGACGAGCTCCTCCAGCTCGTCGTCGGAGATCTTCCCGGCGGCGTGGGCGCCGACGGCCTCGAAGACGTCCTGGATGGAGACATCGCGGCCGTGGAAGCGGCCGGGGGCAATCGAGCCGCCGTAGAGCATCACGCCGGGGACGTCGAGGCGGGCCAGCGCCATCACGGTCCCCGGGATGGTCTTGTCGCAGCCGCTGAGCGCGATGACGCCGTCGAAGAGCTGGCCGCGGGCGACGAGCTCGATGCTGTCGGCCACGACCTCACGGCTGACCAGGCTGGTCTTCATGCCGCTCGTGCCCATCGTGATGCCGTCGGAGATGGCGATGGTGTTGAGCTCCATCGGCGTGCCGCCGGCCTCGCGCACGCCCTCCTTGACGGCGGCGGCGAGGGCGCGGAGGTGGAAGTTGCAGGGCATGGTCTCGATCCAGGTCGAGGCCACCCCGATGATGGGCTTGGCCAGGTCGTCGTCGGTGTAGCCAATGCCCTTGAGGTAGGCGCGCGCAGCGGCGCGACTCGGGCCTTCGGTGACCTGGCGCGAGTTGTGCTTGAGGTCGAAGCCGGTGTCGGTGCTCACGGGGCGGACACGCTCACGGGCTTGGGCGACCGCGAGCATCCGGCTCGCTTCGGAAGTCGCCCGCCCCTGTCGTCCAGCTGCGCCGTTCCCATTCGCTGAGACGCCACAGGTCGCGCCGGGCCACCTTGGGGTCGACCTGGCGGCCGGGCTGGTGCAGGTTGGCCCGGCGGATCAGTCCGTGCTCGTCGCCGGTGAGCGCCATCCACTTGGCGAGGACGTCGTCGGAGTCGGGCAGCCGCGCGCTCCCGTAGGGGCGGCTCATGTCCGGGAACTCGACGCAGTACTCGTTGAGGAGCTCGCGCGTCTGGGGGACGAAGGCGACGATCGGCTTGTGCGGGTAGATCAGGTACGCGTAGCCGTCGCCCCGGCCCCAGACCCGGACGAAGCCGAGGTCGCGGTACATCGCCCACTCCTCGTCGTTGACGCAGCTGCGCAGGAGCTGGCGGGCGCGCTGCTCGGCGCGGCGCTCGCGGCCAGGGTCGTAGCCGATCGTGGGCGCCTTCGCGCGGCGCGCTTTGCGGCGGGACAGCGCCTCGTCGACGCGCGGGATGAGGACCTCGGCCAGGAGCGCGCCGACGACGATCCCCGTCGCGCAGAGCGCCAGCAGCATCTAGGCCGCGCCGCCGGCAGCGCGGGGGAAGAAGATCACCCGGTCCGCGTCGCGCGGGATCTCGTCGAACGTCTTGACCATCGAGGCCTCGCGGCGGCCGTTGCGGGTGGTCTTGGGGACCGCGGCCCACAGGCCCTCGTCCAGTTGGCGGCGGAAC
>Ga0075434_100000121_pt1 | contig 45784 bp, 41 predicted proteins | sample RhiMethybrSRZTD3_FD_75298 | JGI IMG/M metagenome (GOLD analysis project Ga0075434, IMG submission 75298) | Populus rhizosphere microbial communities from Tennessee, USA - Rhizosphere MetaG P. TD hybrid SRZTD3 | ecosystem: Host-associated > Plants > Roots > Rhizosphere > Soil | place: USA...
GCCGTGCCACCCGCGATCCTCAGAGCGTCCTTATGGGTTTCAGAGGCCGCCTTGATCGTGAGAGGCAGCGCCGACATCGTCTGTGTCTTTCCCGTGGCATCCACCATCTCCTGGAACACGAGCGTCATCCGCGCGCGGTCCTTGATCCGTCCGGATGCCTGGACATCCCGCAGCACGCCGTCGATCCGCGAGCCGGCCGGAACGACCGTTCTTCCGTCGACCACGATGGGTTCGACCGTCGTGGCGACGAAGGCGTCCCCGTCATGGTTGGAGTCCGTGCTGAGCCGGGTCCCGAGTACCGCGAGGAACCGGGTCCCCGTCGGCATGACGACGGTTTCCTGACGCGGCGCAGATGCCTGCTGCTCCTTCGCGGCCGGCGCCTTGGAGTCGGCCACGGCGGCGTCCTTGGTGCAGCCCGCCGACGCGGCGGCTAGAGCCATGAGTAGAGCGATGCTGCATGCGAGCTGGAGCGGGGTGCCTGTGATTCGTTTCATGTGACCTCGTATTCGAAACCGGGCGGGACGAGCCGGGGCCCGTTGGGGTCCGGACATCCTTCGCCTCGGAGCTCGGAGTATGACGGAATCAGCGATCCGCCTCGCGTCAGGTGATGAAGCTTTGAGACGGTCAGCCTGCCTTCGAACTCTTCCCCTTTCGCCTGGGTCCGAGGAGCTTCTCCAGAGCACGCTGGATCTCCTGCGGGTCCCGGTCCGCCTCCAGAAGACGACGGAGCAGTGCTCGCGCCCCGGGAGTCTCACTGGCCCACTCCCGGGTCCTGGAATCGATCCCCGAGATGAGCTTTTCGAGAGACTCATAGGTCGCACCGACCTTCCGCAGCTTTTCGGCAATCTTCCGAAGAAGCTTCTCTGAGGGTCTGCGACGGTTGTGCTCGACATCGGACATATGAGCCGCCGAAATGTCGAGGTCCGCCGCGAGTCCCCGCAACGTGAATCCGGCCCGAAGCCGGAGCCGACGAATCTCTTCGCCCAGATGGGGTGGGGTCATGTACGCTACGTTAGCTTGTAGTGCTAACAACGTCAAGAGTTCTCTTGAGGCCTACCGTGTATCACGGAAGTCTCCGTCCGGTCTTGGGCGGCCGGATGGTCGGGCTCTCCGTTCGTCGCTGCCCGACCACCCCCAGAACGGTGGGACCATCGATCCAGGAAGTAGCCTGTAACCGACCGCACGCCCCGGATCACGGCCACCGCGCTGTGGATGGGCCCTTCGATTTCTCCCAAGACGGCGCCGGAGAGCCCGGCCACGCGCTCACCGAGGATCTCGAAGCGGTCGGCGACGCGGCGGATTGGAGCGATCACGGCGCCGGCGGCTGCCACGGCTTCTCGCGCTTCGCGCGTGAGCTCGCCGGCCTGCCCGACCCAGAGGTGAATCTCCCCTGAGAGGTTCGCGAACTGATCGGTCATCTTCTCGACGCGGCGCATGGCCCGCACGGCGGCCACGGCAATCGCGACCACGGCCAGAGTAGCGACCACGATACAAATCTCAACGAGTGGAGGCAGGGTCACTTTCTTCCTTTCTCCATAGTTCCTGTCGTGGCGGCGATCAAAGTGCCTTTCGGCCGGAAATGATGCGGAACAGAACGACAATGATGGCGATGACGAGGAGCAGATGGACCAAGCCGCCGAGGGTGTACGCCGTCATGACGCCGAGCAGCCATAGGATCAGAAGCACCACAGCGATCGTCCAGAGCATTTCTCACACTCCTACGTTCATTGCCGACTTACTCCAATCGCATGGAGTTAGTCTTTCTTTGCTACGCTGTCTTCGCGAGCTGCTGGAAGCGCCTTCCGAGCGCGACCGCGATGGCGAGCCAGATCAGGACCAGCACGACGTTCACCAGCGCGAACTGCCGCGCCGCGAACCCCAGCCATGTCGTTCCCGCGAACACGATTCCCGCCGAAATGACGTCTCCGAACCTCACGAAGAACGTGTCGTTGGCCTGCTTTGCCTTGTACTTCGCCTCACGACTCGTGGGCAGATAGAGCGCGTTTCGGGTGGTGTTCTGCAGGGAGTAGTCGAGCGAATTCTCGGCCAGCTTGACTCCGCGGATGAAGGCGAGCAGAGGCACGAACGCCATGGCGCCGTACCCGATCAGCGCGACGACGGGCAGCACCAGCAGCGCCACCCGCACGCCGAACCACTTGATCACACGCGAGACGACGAAGGCCTGGATGATCGCCGAGAGGATGTTCACGATCGTGAAGTAGTTGCCGTAGAACTCCCCGATCACCTTCTTCTCGTCGAGCCCCCCTGCCGCCGCCGCGCCGTGCACGGTGGTATAGAGCGAAACCACCGTCTTGCCGAGGATGTATTCGCCGGTGGTGTTCACGAGATTGACCAGGAGCATCAGAATCCCGATGAGGAGCAGGTAGCGGTCCGCGAAGACCAGGGCGAAGCCGCTGCGACCGCGCACGCCCTCGTCGGGCTTGGATGGGGAGTCCCCTGGGGCGTCGCCCTTGGCCGCGCTGCTGTCGGGGATCTCGGTTGGCCCGCGCTTCCGCGATTCGCGAGTGCCTACCCAGTTGGTCAACAGCATGCAGACCATGAGGAGCGCCGCGGCCCCGAGCATGAACGGATACGGGCCGTAGAGCTTCACCAGCTGCCCGGTCACAAACGAGCCCGCGATGGCTCCGAGCGACGCTCCGAATCCCACGATGGCGAAGAGCCGCTTTCCCTGTTCCACCGTGTACACGTCGTTCGCGAACGCCCAGAGCTGCGCGATGACCATCAGGTTGAAGATCCCGACCCAGATGAAGAACGGGACTCCGACGGGCACGCCCGTGCGGCTCAGGACGAAGAAGGCAAAGAGACAAGCGATGAAGAACAGGGTCACGAAGTTGATCAGCCGGACACGGGAGACTCGCGAGGCAAGGGCGCTGTACACCGGCACGAGGATGATGAGGAGGCCGGCGATGGCGGCCGCGGCGTAGCTCTTTACCTCCGCCCCGCCGCCGGGGGAGGCAAGAATCAGCGGCTCGCGAATGGTCTTGAGGAGGTAGTAGCTCGCCAGCAGGAGGAAGATGTTGAGCATCAGGACAAGCGCGGTGACAGCCTCGCCTCCGCGCACATCCGCGAACACACCGAGGACCCGGTCGAGCGGGCCTTTCGGTCTCTCGTGGTCCGTCATCCCGGCTTCCTCTTGGTGATCGGAATCGTTTTGCCGGGCGGCGGCCCCATGAGGATCCGCTCACTCGCGGAGGAGTCGCTGCTCACAGGGGTCATCGTCATGCCTTTCCCTCCTGCGCTCGCCATCGTTCCCCTCGGGCCCTTCGCCGGGGGCAGCGGCATCTTGTGCTGGTCGATCTTCGGGGTCCCGTATCGCGTGAGGTCGATCTGCACCTTGTCGATCAGGCTTGTCTTCGCGTTCTTGTCGACGGCATAGGCATAGAACTCGCCTCCGCCGAACCAGAGTCGAAGGTGGATGAAATTGAACACCTCGTCGGTGAGGACGTTCTGTGCCTTCACGACGGACCCGGCCACGGCGTACTCGCTGTAGAGCTGCGCGCTCGCCGCGGGCGAAGGGATCTGGTTCAGTGGCGCTCCCGCACCGCCACAGACCAGGGAGATGAGCACGGCATCCGGCCACGTCAAGAGCGCCCGCTGATATGTGTGCTCGTGCCCGCTCGCGATGATCGAGATGCCGGATTCGTGCAGCGCCTTCACCATGCGCGCGCGGCGCTCCTGCAATACCGGGTCCATCTGCCACTCCATACGGTGCGTGCCGGCCGAGAACGGCGGATGGTGCATCATCACGATCACGGGACCGGTGTGCTCCTTGACTCGCTCCACGAGCCACGTGAATTCCTCGTCAGAATATTTGACCTGCACCTCGCGCGTCCAGTGTCCCTTGGGATCGACGATCGGGTTCGTGTCCAGCGCGATGAAGCGCACCCACCCGTCCGCGGTGTCGAAGCAGTAGTAGAGGCGATCCCCGCCGATCGGCAAGCCCGTTGCGGTGCGCCAGTTCTCCACCCCTTCCACGGCGTCGGTTCTCTCGTGGTTGCCCGCGACGGGGAAGTAGGGAATCCGGGAGGAGAGGGGCCGCGTGATGCGCAGGAACCGCTCCCAGTGCGCGGGATAGCGCCCATCGAACACGAGGTCGCCGGTATTGATGACCGCGGCGACCGATGCCCCTCCGGCCTGCAGCGAATCGATCTTCGCGGTCATCGCGTTCAGAACCTGGTGCTCGCGACCCCACTTGGGCATATGCCGGAGCTGTGCCGGGATGTCGCGGATCAGCGCCAGGTCGGGGAACAGTCCCTTTACAAGGACGACCGGGACGGTGATCAGGCCGCGCGCGATCCGCACCGGATTCAGCGAGAACATCTGCTTGAGGGTGGTGAGCTGGGGCTGGAGGCGGGACATGCGGTAGCCGGGCCGATTGTCCCCGAAGAGCATGATGTTCAGCGTATCGGCCGTGTAGCCGGTGCGGAGCCGCCCCAGAAATCGGTGCGCGGAGTCCGCCGTACCCGGCATGAACCCGATCAGCGTGTCGCCAAAGAGGGCGCGGAGCGGCTCGACGGGAGCCTCGTCCCGTTCCCGTGCTTCCGAGACAGGAACGGGGGAGACCGTCGGACCGACGTTCTGCAGCCGTCCGATTCGGGCGCACCCGCAGAGGAGGATCAGGGCGGCCGTCATCGCGATGCGGGCGCTTGTTGTCATCCATGCCTCACTCGTGTCACGGCCCATTCCGAGCCCGTTCGCATCAATTCCACACGCACGGGCTTGGACCGGCTGCCCGAAATCGAGAACTCGAGCGTGAGCCGCGACGTGCCGTTCGGAAGGTTCCCGAGATCCATCTCAGGGGTGGTCATGCGCAGGCGCCCGTGCGTCCGAACGCGTCCCCCTTCCGATTCGACCTCGACCTCGTATCCACGCTCGCCTTCCAGGCCGATGTCCCGGGCGAGGTCGTGAAACCGCAGCACACCCTCTTCAACCCAGAAGAAGTCCAGAGGGGCAACACGGCCGAACCAGTATCGCGCGATCTTGTCGCGCCTCTCGATCAGGTTGCGAACCAGGAACTCGGTGGCCCGCGGGTCCTCGAAATGCGTCGATCCCACCGCCGCTGCGATCTGCGCGTCGGAGAACGAGGCCACGATCTTCGCACCCCAATAGGCGTCCCCTTCGGTCAGCTCCCGGAACGCCCCCTGCTGCTGTTCGGTTGCAAAGTGCTGGGGATGGAACACCTCCGACTCGAAATTCCCGACGGACGGAATGCCGGTGTTCTGGTGGGCCCGACGCCAGGGCTCGACCGCCAGCCCGAACATCACGAAGCGCCGGGCGATCCAGCCGAGGTCGACCGTGCTCTCGTACCCCTGCCAACGCGCCTTGGGGCCGTTGGCCTGCGCCCCGAACGAGGAGCCCACGTCCAGCAAGTAATGATCGACGTGGCCCAGACTGTCGGCGCGCATCGTGAACGTGTCGAGGAATTGGTGATCTTTCGTATCCCAGTTGTCGATCCAGGAGCACAGAACGTAGAGACCCCGAAGCTCGCGGCGATTCGTGTGAGTGAACCAGTCGTTGGAGTCGCCGGGGCGCAGCCGGCGCATGCTCGGCGATCCGAGGACGTGACCCGGCAGGAACAGGCTCGCAAACGCCGAATACGTACCGTCGGGAAAGACGGCCCCGTGCGCGAGCAGGGTGTCGAGATCGGCTTCCCCGAAATGCTCTCCCTTTGTTCCGCGCAGGAGATCTTCATCGATCTTGATGTCACTCCTCCGAAACCGGACCGGCTCGTTGTGCGGCACGTTGTACCCCGCCGCCCGAACCAGCGTGCGCGCCACCATGTCTGCGCCCGAGCTGAGCTGCGGATGGTCGCGCGGATCGAGCTTCACGAGCCACTTCTTCCCATCCGCGTCCTTGATCTGGAACCCCGCGCTGGCGCCCCCCTGCTTGGCGTGCTTGATGATCCAGGGCTTCGCGGGCGCCGCCAAGGAGTCTGGCCCCCGTGCGAGATCCGCGACCGGCACCGCGCGCACGTGATTGCGATTCGTGAACCAGGTCGAGTTGGGCACCTCGTCGAACGCGTTCACGTTCACCGCCTCGCGCCGTGTGTCGGCGCCGAGGGAGCGGGCCAGGAACAGCATCTTGTCGGGGATGTCGAACGCGTGAGACAGGGGCTCGATGAGCCCTTCGCGGAACTGATGGCCCCAGAAGTTGGGCTCCCAATCGGGCGGCTGGGGGATCGCGCGTCGGTCGTGGTCGACCTCCGTGTGGTTGTCCACTGTGGCGATGGTCGTATCCGGCATGGCGTCCTCGGCCGGGGAACACAGGGCGAGGGCCGGGACGCCGAGCAACAGAGCACAGGACAGCGCGAGCGCGTGCGCCGTGCGGGAACGGGTTCCCGGGCGCATCAGAAGCCGCTTCCGATCGCGAGGCTCGCCTGCAGCCCTTCGACACTCTTCGCAACCTCGAGTCGGACCGTCCCTTCGTCGCTGAGTCCGTAACGCAGCCCGCCGCCGTAGGACCGGCGCGCGGCGCGGGCCGTGAAGGCGCTCGCCCGCGGCGCAACCTCGCCCAGCTCGTAGAGCGCGAGGGCGCGAACACTGTGCCATACCTCCCAGCGGTACTCGACGCGACCGAGCAGGAGCTGCCGGTCCTGGAATCGATGGGTGGGATAGCCCGCGAACCGCAGCGGACCGTCGCTCTGGATCAGCCGATAGAAGGGAATGGTCGGCGTGCCGCCGGTCGGATCGACTCCGGCATAGACCGCGCGAAACGCGACCACGCGCCGCTTCGCGAATACAGGCGCATAGGCTCGCCCCTCGACCAGCCATTGATTGAAATCGGGATCGCGACCGCGCAAGCCGACGGCTCGCCGGAATTCACCACGGGCGTGCACTCCGATCGCGGGGTCGCGCCCGTCGTCGAGCGCGGCGAGATCGGCGGTCGCGCCGTACAGCAATTCCTGCGTCGCCCGGTGATCGTAGGGTAGCGTTCCGGGCGCGAAGACCTCCTCGAGGCGGGGGGTGCCCTGATAGCCACGGCGCGGACTCATGGCGGAGTACCCGCCCACGAGCCTCAGCTGGCGGAGCGGAGACCCACCCAGGAGAAGGGCGGCCTCACCGCGCGTGTTCTCGAGAAGGAAGACCGAGCGGTTCGACGAAGGCGTCTCGTTCCCGATCCCATAGAAGCGAAGGTTCGGCTTGTAGTCGTAATCGCCGCGCAGCCTGAAACCGACCGGCCTCCGGTCGCCGATTCGCCCGCTCAGCTGAACGCGGCGGCGGTCGATCGTGGACCAGATGCCGCTGAGGTGGAGTTTCGAGTCATCGGAAGGGAAGCCGGCCCAGGTGATGGCGGGGCCGGGGCCGAGCTCGGTGAGGCCGCCGATGTCGAGCTCTGGCGCGATGCTCAGCCCTTTCGCGGCGCTCTTCGGTCCCGGATTCATGAGACGGTCACCGAAACTGCCCACGCCGGCCTCCATGCCGCGCGCCACGAGGCGCAGCGGAAAGAAGACGACCCGGAACGGCGCGCGCAGGACCGTCTCCCATCGGCGCTCGTGATCGGGCCGGGCGACACGCGGCTGGCCCGTGGTCGGGCCCACGGTGGGGGCCACCCAGGTGGAATCGCCGAAGCGCGGCACCGCGCCCGATGCGCCGGCGGTGGACGGTAACGAGAAGATGAGGAGCGCGAAGCCAACGAGAGGCGCGACCAGCACTCGATGGAGCGGGCCCCCGGAACGTGCAGCATGGATCATGGCATTCCCCTTTCCTGTACATCCGGAGTCTAGCGGTTCGTGATAGCATTGTCAGCTAATAATGCTAACAACCCGACAAAATGCGCGCACTCTCATAGGTATTTCTACGGGGTCACGCGTCGATTCGACGGGCGCGCTTGCACTTCGTGCGGGACCGCCTGTACGTTCGAGAGACGGAATGAGCGATCGCCCTCAGCCCTGCAACCGGATTGCCCCCTTCTTCCGATGATCGGGACCCTTCTGACACGCCTGCTCGACGCCCTCACCCGACAGCTCAGCCTCGAGGCGCACGAGCGGCGGCTGCTTCTCCTGATGGGAGCGCTGGTCTCGATCCTCTTCTGCGCCTACACCATCGCGAAGGTCTTGCGGGACGCGCTGTTTCTCGCCGAATTCGGGGCGCTCGCCCTGCCGTACGGCTACATCGGGGTCGCGCTGGCCGCGGCCGGATTCGTCTGGCTCGAGAGCAGGGTGGCACTCCGCTTCAAGCGTGTTGGCGCGACACGATTCAATCAGTACGCGGCGATCGGGTTCAGCCTCGTCGCGGCCGCCGTCTTTCCGATCGCGCGGCACTGGACCACCGCCGTGTTCTACATCTGGGCGGGCAGCCAGGCCATGATGCTGCTGCCTCACTTCTGGGCCCTGGCGCTCGACGTGTGGGATTCCCGCCGGGCTCGAACCGTGTTCCCGCTCCTCGGCAGCTGCGGCCTGATCGGGGGCCTGGCAGGCGGGGCCTACGCCGCGTGGGCGACACCGGTGGTGAAGCGTGACGGATTGATGTGGTCCCTTTCGGCTCTCCTCATCGTGTCGCATCTGCTGACGCGCGTGATCGAGAGGCACCGCGCACGCCGCACCGAGCCGATCGAGGTCTCACAAACGGTTTCCGCCTGGGCAATCATTCTCCGGTCGAACTACATCAAGGTCCTCGCGGCCGGGCTCGCGCTGTCGGTGATCGTATCGACCCTGGTCGATTTCCAGTTCAAGCTGTTCATCCAGAAGCTCTATCCGGATCCACACGCCCTGACGCAATTCTTCGGGAAATTCTACGTAGGGCTCAACGCCCTCTCGCTGGTGTTTCAGCTCAGCGCGGGCGGCTGGCTGATGTATCGGCTGGGGCTGGGACCGACGACCGGCTTGCAGCCGGTCACGGCGATGATGTTCGTGGCGGGGCTGGCACTCGGCGGCGGGTGGTGGGTCGTGCTCGCGATCCGATGGATCCAGGGGGTCGTCTTCCAGACCCTCGGAAAGTCCTCGGCCGAGATCTACTTCATGGCCGTCCGTCCGCACGAGCGCCGCCGGATCAAGCCTGCCGTGGACACCCTCGTCGACCGCTGGTCGGACGCCGCGGTCGGAATCCTTCTGATCGTTCTCCTCCGCGTGATCGGGGTCGGGGAAACCGTTCTGGCGGTGGTGACCGTCACGTTCCTGGCGGTGTGGATCGTGGTTCTCGTATTCCTGAATCGGGAATATGGGCGCGCCTTCGAGCAGACGCTGAGCACTCGTTGGCTCGAGCCCGACGTCGCGGAGGACTCGATGCGGACCCCTTCCGCGCGGAAGGCGCTCCTGCAAGGCCTACGCGCCGACGACGAGTCGCGTATCGTGCTCGCCCTCAAGCTGAGCGAGCGGTCGAGGGACAAAGAGATCGCCCGCGCGGTGACGAGCTGCCTCCGCCATCCGTCCCCGAGCGTGCGAGCGGCGGCGGTGGGGGCGATGGAGACGATGCGGATCAGGGACGAGGACACTGCGATCCCGGGATTCCTCGAGGAGCCGCACGATTCTCTGCGCTGCGCCGCGGTCCGTTACCTTCTCGCGCGCTCACCCCAGCCGGCCGTCCTCGCGCGCGGCTGGCTCGACGGCAACGATCCGGCGCTCCGGCAGCACGCCGTCGACGCGTTGTTCGATCGTCCCTCGGAGGGGCGCGCCGCCCTCACGCTGGAGTGGATCGATGTGCGACTCAAGGCCGGCACGCCCGGGGACCTCCGCGTCGCGGCACGCGCCCTGGGCGCGATGACCGGCAGCGCCCCGGTGAAGCGACTACGGACCCTGCTCTCGGGTCCCGACGTCGAAGTCAGGCGCGTGGCCCTGCTCTCCGCAGCGCGTCGGCCGAGCCCGGAGCTGCTCGACGTACTGCTGCCTCTGCTCCTCCTTCCGGAGCTGAGCTACGAAGCGCGAAGGGCGGTGTCGGCGATCGGGGCCCGGGCCGTGCCGGCGCTCGATTCGCTCCTCGACGGCACGCATGGCCCCAGGGCGCAGACGCTCGCCGCCCGAACTCTGGCGCACATCGCGAGCCCGCGCGCCGTGGGATCCCTCATGACGCTCGCGAAGAGCTCCGAGCCGGGGTTGCGTGATCTCGGATTTCGGAGCCTGACCCGGGTGAGGGTGGAGACCGACAAGCCGGTGTTGCCGCGCTCGGCGGCGCACCAATTGTTCCTCCGCGAGCTGGGGGAGTACCGGCGCTTTCTCGAGCCCGCCCGTTCCCTCGAAGGCATCGCCGCTCCGGAAGTGCGTCTGCTCGCCGATACGTTCCGCGAGTCCGCGGAGTCGGCGCTCCAGCGCGGCCTCGGCGCGCTCGCCTGCTGGTACGAGCCCAAGCCGCTCTCCGGGGCGTTCGAACGGCTCAAGTCGCGCGAGCCGGGAGCGGCTGCGCCCGCGCTGGAGTATTTGGGGCACGTCCTGCCGCGCAGGATTTTCCGGCACGTCAGCCGGATCTTCGAGCCACAAGCCGTGAAGGGCCTGGAGACCCCCGTCGTCGAGGGCGAGCCGCTCGCCGATTCGATTCGTGCGGCGTGGCGGTCGGAGGACGGCTGGCTGCGCGCCTGCGCCGTGCGCGCTTCCCGCCATGCCACGGGCTTCGATGCTCGCCTGTTCGCGACCGGAGGAGGCGACAACACGCTCGTGCTGGCGGAGCTCGAGGCGCTTTCCGCACGGAATGCGACATGCTGACCCCGGCGGAACGCGTCATGATCCTCAGGGCCGCCGATCTGTTGAAGGACGCGGAGCCACGCCACCTTCTCGGCCTCGCGGAGGTCGCCCGCGAGATCGAGATCTTGAAGGGGGACTGTCTGTACCGGGAAGAGGACCCCGCGGACGTGCTCTACATGGTTGTCGAGGGGCGCGTCCGTCTCTCGACGGGCGGAAGGACCATGTCCGAGGTCGGGCCGGGAGAGGCCTTCGGTACGTGGTCTCTGGTGGATGACTCCAAGCGCGGTCACCGCTCCGATTGCGTCGAGGACGGGCTGACGCTCGCGCTGCACCGCGGCGAGTTCTACGACATGGCGGCCGGCGACCTGACGCTCTTGCAGGGGATCATTCGCCTGCTTGCGAAGCGTTTACGGGCGCTCGTACTGGAGCGGCCCGGTGAGGCGCGGGTCGAGGGAGAGGGGGTGGAGAAGCCCGAGGCGGTCGTGGAAGCGGAGAGCGCCGCCGCCGCGCGACCCGCGTCCGGCGGGGACTAGGTGCTGCGCTTGGAGCTCACGAGAAGGGCGGCACCGCCGACGAGCGCCACGATGCCAACGACGGTCGCGATCGGAGAGGTCTTATGCTCCGTGGCTGTGGCCTTGATCCCGCCCATGTCGATGACCGCGGTCTGCCGGTCGAACCCCACGAGGCCGTAGAACAGCGCGAGGATTCCGAGAAGCACGAGGGCGATACCGGGTACTTTCATGTCGCTCCTCCTTCCTGAAGATGGGTGCGAGCCCTAGAGTCCGTCGGCGCCGATCCGCGCGATCTTTCCGTCCGCTTTCTTGAGCCCCCTGGCCACACGGCTTTCGGCTTCCACGGCTCTGACGGCGTCGTCCAGCCTGAAGCGGAGTCCGGCCGCGATCTGGCCCCACCCCATCCCGAGGTCGTGGAGATGGAGGACCTGGGCCACGGTCATGCCCTGCGAGTCGCTTGCGGCCAGGGTGTGCGCGATCGTCAGATTTCCCCAGCGCGCGGCGGTGGCTCTCCTCTCCGCGAGGATCGCCTCTTCGCTCATCCCGAACTCGACCCCCAAGAACCTCGCCACGTGTGTGTCGCCGACCGATGCCCGATCGATGTCCCTGGCCGTCGCGGCGAGATCCAGATCCGCGGCGAGGCGGGTCTGGAGGGTCGAGATCCTCGATCCATCTCCACGGCCATATCGTGCGTGTGCGATGCCGATTGCGAGGATCAGGGCCGCGGAGATCAGGGCCATGATACAGAGACCTCTCACCAGAGTTCTAGGAGCTACTGAATGGAGTGCTGAGTCCATGGAGCCTTTCGCTGGAGGAGACGAAACCTTCGTACGGCGTGTTAGCTATGTTAGCTAACAAGGCGTGCAAAATGCAAGGGCCAAATCGGGCCAGGGAGGGGGCCGCTACTTCCGGACCAGCTTCTTGTACTTCAGGCGGTGGGGCTGGTCGGCCGCCGCGCCGAGCCGCGCGTGCCGGTTCGCTTCGTAGTCCTGATAGTTCCCCTCGAACCAGACCGCCGATCCGTCCTCCTCGAACGCGATCATGTGGGTGGCGATGCGATCCAGGAACCATCGGTCGTGGCTGATCACGCAGATCGAGCCCGCGAAGTTCAGGATCCCTTCCTCCAGGGCGCGGAGGGTGTCCACGTCGAGATCGTTCGTGGGCTCGTCCAGCAGCAGCAGATTGCCTCCGGAGCGCAGGAGCTTCGCCAGGTGCACGCGATTGCGCTCCCCGCCGCTCAGATTCTTCACGAGCTTCTGCTGGTCGGCGCCCTTGAAGTTGAACATGGCGACGTAGGAGCGTGAGGGGATGGTCCGGCTTCCCAGCTCGATCTCGTCCTCGCCGTTCGAGATCTCCTCCCAGACGTTCTTCTCGCCGCGGAGGGCGTCGCGGGTTTGGTCCACCACCGAGAGCTTCACGGTCTCACCGACCCGGACGGTGCCCGAATCCGCGGGCTCCAGCCCCGCGATGAGCCGGAACAGGGTGGTCTTCCCCGCGCCATTCGGGCCGATGATCCCCACGATGCCCCCGGGCGGAAGCTGGAACGAGAGCCCGTCGATCAGCACGCGGTCCCCGTAGCCCTTCACGAGATCGCGCGCCTCGACGACGAGGTTTCCCAGTCGCGGACCGGCGGGAATGGAGATCTCCACGGCCTCCTGACGCTTCTCCGACTCCTGGCGCAGCAGATCCTCGTAGGCGGTGACGCGCGCCTTGCTCTTCGCCTGGCGAGCGCGGGGCGACATGCGGATCCATTCGAGCTCGCGGGCGAGCGTGCGCTGGCGCGCGCTTTCCGCCTTCTCCTCGAGGGCGAGGCGCTGCTGCTTCTGCTCGAGCCAGGAAGAATAGTTGCCCTCCCAGGGGATGCCGGCGCCGCGATCCAGCTCCAAGATCCAGCCCGCCACGTTGTCGAGGAAATAGCGGTCGTGGGTCACGGCGACCACCGTACCGGGATACTCCTTGAGGAACCGCTCCAGCCAGGCGACCGACTCCGCGTCGAGATGGTTGGTGGGCTCGTCGAGAAGGAGCAGGTCGGGGTGCTGGAGCAGGAGGCGGCAGAGCGCCACGCGTCTCCGCTCTCCACCCGAGAGGGTCTCCACCTTGGCGTCGCCCGGGGGGACCCGGAGCGCGTCCATCGCGATCTCGACGGTCCGGTCCAGCTCCCAGGCGTTCGTCGCCTCGATCTCCGCCATGACGCGTCCCTGCTCCTCGAGCACGCGCTCCATCTCGTCGGGGGAAAGGCTCTCGCCCAGCTTGGCGTTGATCTCGTTGAATCGGTGCAACAGGGCCCGCGTCTCCGCCACGCCCTCCTCGATGTTGCCCAGGACGTCCTTCGTGGGATCCAGCACGGGCTCCTGGGGCAGGTAGCCGACCCGGATCCCCTTGGCGGGACGGGCCTCGCCGCTGGAGGGCTCCTCCACCCCCGCCATGATGCGCAGCAGGGTGCTCTTCCCGGCTCCGTTCAGGCCCAGCACGCCGATCTTGGCGCCGGGCAGGAACGAGAGCCAGATCCGCTTCAGGACCTCGCGGTTCGGGGGATAGACCTTGCGCAGGTCTTTCATGGTGAAGATGTACTGATGGGCCATGGGGCAGGAAGTATACGACGGGGGCGTTCGCTTGGGGGAGCCGCCGTCGTTCTTGTGATGAGTCAACTGGAGCCGAGGAGTACCATTTCAATCCCCCCGAGCCATGGAAGGGAGGCACGTCATGAAACCCGTCCAAGCCATTCTCACCACGTCGGCAGCTCTCGCTCTCGCCGCGCTCACGATCTCCTGCGCGCGGCAGTCTCCGACCGCGCCCCGCGACGCCGGAGCGTCGTCCCAGGCGTCCTCGAGTCTCGGCGCGCGAGCGCCCCGAGCCGCGGCCGCGGGCACGATCGAAGGCGACATCGGTCCGGGGGCGCATTATTTCATCTACGTGCCCGAGGGGTGGAATGGCGACCTCGTGCTCTACGCGCACGGCTACACGGCCCCGATCCTGCCGGTCGGGGTGCCGCCCAACGAGCAGGTGCTCGTCGACGGGCTGCATGCCATCGCGTTCCAGGGGGGCTTCGCGTTCGCCTACTCGAGCTACTCGCAGACAGGACTCGGCGTGAAGGACGCCGCGCAGCGCACCGACCAGCTGGGCAACCTCTTCACGTCGCTGGTCGCGAAACCGCGACGGACCTTCCTCATCGGGACGTCGTTCGGCGCTCTCGCCGCGGTGAAGCTGGTCGAGGCGCATCCGGAGCGCTACGCGGGACTGCTCGCGCTCTGCGGCATGATCGGGGGAGCGCAGCCCGAGATCGACTACATCTCCCACGTCCGCGCTCTCTTCGACTATTTCTATCCGAACGTCCTTCCCGGGAACGTGCTCACCCTTCCCGCCGGCTTCAACCCGCTCACGGACATCCAGGGACCCGTGGTGGCCGCCATCGCGGCCCATCCGGAAGGGGCCGGCGCGATGTCTCAGATCGCGCAGACACCCATCCCCTTCTCCGACGCGAACGAGCTCGTGGGGTCCATCGTCCAGGCTCTGATTTTGCAGGCGCTCGAGCTGCAGGATCTGCTGGAGCGCACCCACGGGCAGTCGTTCTTCGATAACTCCGGCACGGTCTATACCGGGAATCTTCCGCCGGAGCTGCTGGCGGACCTGAACGCCCACGTCGCGCGGTACACCGAAGGGCCAGCCGCGGCGCGCCTGCTCGCGCAGTACTACGCGCCCAGCGGGGACCTGCACGTTCCCACGATCAGCCTGTATACGTCCCTCGATCCCGTCGTGCCCACGCTGCACGAGGATCTGTACCGCTCCCTGGTGGAGTCGCGAGGCCTGGGGGCCAATTGGCACGAGGTGAGGACGGAGCGTTACGGCCATCTCAACCTCCTCCCCGAGGAGATCGTGACGGCCTTCGGAGCGATGATTGGCGCCGCGCAGGCGGCTCCGGCACCGTAGCCCTCCCATTCGTGGCACAATGAGGGGGCAGGGTCGTGTGTCGACCCTGAAGTATAATCCACATCCAGGAGGATTCATGCCGGGAGCCACCATCACCATTCGCAACAACGGTTCGATCCGGATCGACGGAGAGTTCACGATCCTCGACCAGGACGGGAACCCGTTCGATCTGGGCGGACGCACGACGATCTCGCTCTGCCGCTGCGGACAATCCTCCAACAAGCCGTTCTGCGACAGCACCCACAAGACGTGCGGCTTCGAGTCCATCATCGTGGCGCGCGCGCTTCCGCCGCCCGCTCCCAAACCTTCATGAAGCGCCCCTGAGGGAACCCGTCCCGACCCCTCCGCGGCGCCGAGGAACCCGGTCATGATCCAGTCCTCTCGCACGACCTCGATCCAGTCCTTTCGGTCCGAGGCGTTGGCGGACCTTCTCGCGGACGGGACCGGTCCCCGTCTCTCGATCTACCTTCCGACGCACCGGCGGCATCCCGATTGGAAGCAGGACCCCGTGCGCTTTCGCGCGCTCCTCCAGCGCGCCCGGGAGCTGCTCGCCGCCACGTACAAATCCCGGGACGCCGAAGCCTTCCTCGAGCCCCTCCGGGAGCTGGAGGGGCAGCGGCACTGGGAGCACTCCCTCGACGGCCTCGCGCTCTTCTGCTCGGAAGACTCGACCGCCGCGTACCGGCTCCCGATTCCGGTGCCCGAGCTGGTGGTGGTCGCGGAGACCTACCACACCAAGCCGCTCCTTCGCTTCCTGCGTTCCAATGGGCGCTACCTGGTTCTGTCGGTGAGCCAGAACCAGGTCACCCTGTACGAGGGGAGTCCCTTCGGGGCCGGCCCGGTGAACCTCGAGGGAGCTCCGAAGAATCTGCGGGAAGCACTCGGCGTTCCGGATCACGACCGGATCTTCGAGAGCCAGTACGTTCGCGGCGCCATGTTCCACGGCCAGGGGCCCGGGAAGGAGATCCGCAAGGAAGAGCTGCTCCACTTCTTCCGCGAGATCGATCGCGGGCTGCACGAGTACCTGCGCGAGGAGCGCGTGCCGCTGCTCCTGGCGGCGGTGAAGTACTACCATCCCATCTACAAGAGCGTGAACCGCTATCCCGAGCTCCTCGCGGAGGGGCTCGCCGGAAACTACGAGCGCGCGAGCGCGGACAAGATCCACGCGGACGCGTGGCCCATCGTGAGCCGCGTGTTCGACGCGCGGGTGGGCACCTGGGTGGATCGGTATCGTCAGCGCGCCGGAACGGGGATCGCCTCGGAGCGCCTGGAGGAGATCGCGATCGCGGCCGTGACGGGACGCGTGCGGTGCCTCCTCGTCGCCGAGGAAGAATCGGTCTGGGGGATCCTGGATCGGAAGACCGGCGCGATCGAGCGTCACGAGGGGAGGAAGGGGAGCGAGGACGCCGATCTGCTCGACGACATCGCCGAGGAGGTATTCAAGCGAGGAGGGGAAGTCTACGTGGTGCCCCGCGCGGCGATGCCGGTCGCGGGGCCGATCGCCGCGATCTATCGCTTCTGACCGGAGGGAGCCCCATGGCGCCGCCCACGCTCTTGATGGATCTCTACGAGCTGACGATGCTCGCGGGGTATTTCGAGCGGGGGGCGCACGAGCGGCGCGCGACCTTCGACCTCTACTTCCGCGAACTGCCGTTCGAAGGCGGCTACGCCGTCCTGGCGGGACTGGATCCGGCGCTGCAGTACCTGGAATCGGTCCGCTTCGATGAATCGGACCTCGACTATCTGGAGTCCCTGCGCCTCTTCAAGGGCGCCTTCCTCGCGTATCTCTCGGCGCTTCGCTTCCGGGGCCGGGTCACCGCGGCTCCCGAGGGAACGGTGGTCTTCCCTCACGAGCCGGTGGTCACGGTGGAGGGCGGGCTCGCGGAGGCGCAGATGGTCGAGACCGCGCTCCTCAACCTCATCAACTTCCAGACGTTGATCGCGACCAAAGCCTCGCGCGTCGTGCGCGCGGCCGCTCCCACGAAGGTGATCGAGTTCGGGGCGCGGAGAGCCCAGGGTCCCGACGGCGCGCTCTCGGCGACGCGGGCCGCGGCCGTCGGAGGGGTGCTCACGACGAGCCTTCTCGAGGCGGGCAAGGAGTTCGGTCTTCCGGTCGCCGGGACCCAGGCGCACAGCTGGGTCATGTCCTTCCCGAGCGAGCTCGAGGCGTTTCGCGCGTACGCGGCGACCTTTCCGGATTCCTGCGTGCTCCTCGTGGACACGTACGACACCCTTCGCTCCGGGATCCCGAACGCGATCACGGTCGGGAAGGAGCTGGAAGGGCAGGGGCACAAGCTCGTGGGAGTCCGCCTCGACTCGGGCGATCTGGCCTACTTCAGCCGCGAGGCGCGGAGGCTCCTCGATGAAGCGGAACTTTCCTACGTCAAGATCCTGGTCTCGAACGAGCTCGACGAGCACGTCATCCAGGCCATCCGCATGGACGGCGGGCGCGTGGATCTCTACGGCGTGGGGACGCGCCTCGTGACCGGACAGGGGCCCGGCGGCGGCGCCCTCGGAGGCGTCTACAAGCTCGTCCAGCTGGACGGGGAGCCCCGGATCAAGGTGAGCGGCGATCCCGTGAAGAGCACGATCCCGGGAAGGAAGCGGCTCTGGCGCGTCATCCGGGAGGAAGGGGACTTCGAAATGGACGTCATCGCGCTGGAAGGAGAAGTCGTGGGACCGGGAGACGAGGTCTTCGATCCGGGCCATCCGCTGCGTCACACGGCGATCCCGGAGGGCGCGCGGCTCGAGGACATTCGCGTGGTCGCGATGGAAGGGGGCGCGCGGCGATGCTCCACCCCGGCGCTCCCGGCCATCGCGAAGCGGGCCATGAACGAGATCCGGTGCCTTCCCGAAGGCACCCTCCGGCTCATGAATCCGCATCGATACCGCGTCGCGCTGAGCCCCAAGCTCCACGAGCTGCGCCTCGAGCTCATCGAGGAGTCGAGGCCGGGATGATCGAGGGCGCGGCCCTTCTCGTCATCGACCTCCAGAACGGATTCATCTCGGAGCGCCGGGAGCTTCCCGTGCCCGGGGGCGCCGAGGTCGTTCCCATAATCAACGCGCTCCTCCCGCGGTTCCCGGTGCGGGTGGCGACCCAGGACTGGCATCCGCCGGACCACGGGAGCTTCGCGAGCCGCCATCCCGGGCGGAAGCCTTTCGAGCGGGGCAAGCTCGGTGACCTGGATCAAACGTTCTGGCCGGACCACTGCGTTCAAGGAACGCGGGGCGCCGAGCTTCATCCGGGCCTCGACCAGACGCGGATCCAGGCCGTCATCCGGAAGGGCATGGACCCGGACACCGACAGCTACTCCGGATTCAGCGACAACGCCGGCCGCAATCCCACCGGCCTCGACGGCTACCTCCGCGCGCGCGGGGTCACCTCCGTCTACCTCGCCGGCCTGGCGCTCGACTACTGCGTCCGCTGGAGCGCCCTCGACGCGCGGCGCCTCCTTCCCGAGGCCCGCGTGTCCGTGATTGTCGACGCCACGAGGCCCGTGGATCCCGTGACGGGAGCGGAAGCGCTGCGCGAGCTCGAGGCCGGCGGGGTGCGCCTCGTTCGGTCGGATGAACTCCTGGCTGGCAATGACCGCGGGGGAGGCGTATAGTCGTCGGTTCCGACTCTCGTGAACCCATCCCGCATCAGGGCAATGTCCCTCCGGAGGGGCGCTTGCACGTCACCGACAGCCAGACCACCGTCCTGTATCCAGCCTCGAATCCGACGAAGCGACGCCTGACCGCCGAGGATCTCTGGAAGATCGCGCGCGTCGGCACGCCGGTGCCCACCCCCGATGGAAGGGTGGTCGTCACGGTCACCACCTACGATCTCGAGACGAACAAGGGAAAGCCCCGGCTCTGGCTCGTCCCCGCCGAGGGCGGCGCGCCCCGCCCACTCACGTCCGACGAGCACGCGAGCAGTGATCCCGCCGTCTCACCGGACGGACGCTGGATATCCTTCCTCCGGGCCCGCGGCGAGGAGAAGCCGCAGCTCCACGTCATGCCCCTGGACGGCGGGGAGGCCGAGCGCCTGACCGATCTTCCCCTGGGCGCGATCGATCCGAGGTGGTTCCCGGACGGCAAGCGGATCGCGTTCGTGACCATGCTGCTCCACGACGCGCCCACGCCCGAAGGGACGAAGGAGCTGCTGGAACGAAGGGGGAAGGACCCCGTCAGGGCGCAGATCACCGAGGACCGGGTGTATCGGTTCTGGGATCACTGGCTCCTCGACGGCGATCGCCCTCATCTCTTCGTGCTGGATCTGGAATCGCGAGCGTTGACCGATATCACGCCCTCCGGAACCGGCTGGTTCGACCTGATGGACCCGGCGGGGCAGTACGACATTTCGCCTGATGGAACCGAGATCGTCTTCGCAGCGAATTCCAGCCAGCCGCCGCATCACCTCCTCCGCTGGGCCGTCTACACCGTTCCGACCAGCGGCCGCGGCACGCCTCGGTGCCTGACGCCGGAGGGGACGCCGCCCCAGAGCGCGGACGCCTGGAAGCCGCGGTACTCCCCCGACGGGAAGGCGATCGTGTACGGCCTGCAGCGCGACCCCTACTTCTACGCGGACAGGGTCCGCATGGTGCGATACGACCGCGCGGCGAAGACCCACACGGTGCTGACCGAGGACTGGGATCGCTCCCCCGCGGCGTGGGAGCTCGCTCCGGATGGAACGCTGATCCTCGAGGCCGAGGATCGCGGGCGGGTCTCGCTCTTCTCCCTCGCTCCCTCCGGCGGCACGCCGAAGACGCTCCTCGAGCAGGGGACGATCGCGGGACTTCGGATCGGCGGCCCGGGCCGGATCTACTTCACCGCACAGTCACTCTCCGCGCCGCCCGAGGCCATGAGCTGCCGCCTGGACGGGCACGACGTCCTCAGGCTGACCCGATTCAACGACGCGCTCCTGAGCGAGGTCGCGCTCGGCGAGGTTCGCGAGGTCGAGTTCGCGGGCGCCGACGGGGACCGCGTGCAGATGTTCGTGGTCCTCCCGCCCGGGTTCGACCCGTCCAAGAAGTACCCGCTGGTCCACGTCATCCACGGGGGTCCGCACGGGGTCGCCGGGGACAACTTCCATTTCCGCTGGAACCCGCAGGCGTTCGCGGCGCCGGGATACGTCGCGGCGTGCGTGAACTTCCACGGCTCGACCTCGTGGGGCCAGGAGTTCGCCGCGTGCATCCAGGGGGGCCACGGCGACAAGCCGTTCACCGACATCATGCGCGCCACCGACGTCCTGCTCGAGACGGGCTTCATCGACGAGAAGCGCATGGCGGCCACGGGCGGGAGCTACGGCGGCTACCTCGTGTGCTGGATCGCGGGGCAGACGGACCGGTTCGCCTGCCTCGTCAACCACGCGGGCGTGTTCGATCTCCTCGCGGAGTACGGGAGCGACATCACGCAGGGCCGCCACCAGTCCTACGGCGGCGAGCCCTGGGACAAGCTCGACGCGATCGACCGCTGGAATCCCGCTCGATTCGCGCGTGGATTCACGACGCCGATGCTCGTCGTGCACGGGGAGCGCGACTTCCGCGTCCCGCACAATCAGGCGCTCGCGGTTTACAACATCTACAAGGCGAAGGGCGTGGACGCGCGGCTCGTCTTCTTCCCGGACGAGAACCACTGGGTGCTGAAGCCGCGAAACTCGCTCGTCTGGAACCGCGAAGTGCACGCCTGGCTCACGAGGTACCTCCAGGGCTAGAGGCGGAGCGGCCACGCGACCGCTCCGCCGTCTCTTCTAGTGGAACATGTACAGGTGGAAGCCGACGGTCGTGAAATTGGCGCCGACCGTCTCGAACGTGTTCTGCTTGTCCGCGCCCTGCCCAGGATCGAAGCTCTCGTACAGGATGCCCGTGCTCGCCGAGACGCTGAAATTCTCGAGGAGGAACGCCTCGCCCTCGATCTCGCCGGAGACCCGGAGCGTCTTTTCCTTGTCGGTGCTGAACGTCGGCCCCGGCAGCTCGAAATCCTGCGATTCATAGCTGACCCCGGGCCGGAACAGGGCGTGAACGCGCGGCCAGCTCTTCAGCACGATGGGAACCCCACCGGCGATCGCCCAGCTCTTCAGCTTCTCGCTCGGAAAGAGGAGTGACGGCTCGGACCGGAATCCCACACCGAGATCGATCCCCACCTTTTGACTCGACAGCCACCACCGCACCCCGAGCGGAGCGACGATCTGGTGGAATCCGACGCCGACGCTCTTGTGCTCGGCCGTTCCTTCCTGCGCGCGCGCGCTCGTCGTGAGACAGAAGAGGGACAATACCGCTGCGGCCACTACGGGGATCCGTCGGTACATGCGTTCCTCCTTGGGAGAGTGTGAAGATGGAGCGGTACGAGACGGCATCTTGAGTACGAACGTCCCTCCCGGACGTGTCAACCTGCAAAAATTTCCACAGGGTGCATTCGGGCCGTACGTGCCTCAAAATGAACCGCATGCGCTGGTCGTGGAAAATCGCCACCGTGGCCGGAATCCCGATCCGGATCCACGTGACGTTCGTCGCGCTCCTGGTCTGGCTCTTCGGGGCGGGAGCCTCGAAGGGTCTCGTTCACGCGGCCCTGGGCGTGGGATTCGTCCTGTCCGCCTTCGCCTGCGTGGTGCTCCACGAGTACGGACACGCGCTGATGGGGCGGCGGTACGGAGTCGTGACCCGCGACATCACGCTCCTCCCGATCGGGGGCGTCGCGCGCCTGGACCGGATTCCGCGCCGCCCGGGGCAGGAGGTGGCGATCGCCCTGGCCGGTCCGCTGGTGAACGTGGTGATCGCGGGGGCCCTGGTCCTCTTCATGCGCTTCTCCCCCGGCGTCTACGACCTCGGTGACCCGCACCTCCTCGACCGGAGCTTCGCGGCGCGCCTCTTTTTCTTCAACGTCGCCGTGGTCGGGTTCAACCTGATCCCGGCGTTCCCCATGGACGGAGGCCGCGTGCTGCGCGCGCTCCTGGCGACGCGTCTGGACTACGTCCGCGCCACCCGGATCGCCGCGAACGTGGGCCAGGGCCTGGCGTTGATCTTCGCGGTGCTCGGCCTCCTGGGGCCCAATCCGTTCCTCGTCCTGATCGCGCTCTTCGTCTTCCTGGCCGCGGGGCAGGAGTCGAGCGCGGTCCAGATGCAATCCGTCTTCGACGGCGTCCCGGTGAGGCAGGCGATGATCACGGACTTCCGCGCGCTCCTCGTCGACGATCCGGTATCCCGCGCGGTGGAGCTCCTCCTGGCGGGACATCAGCAGGACTTTCCCGTGCTCGCGGGGCCGAACGGGGATCCCCCGGTCGGCATCCTGGCGCGATCGGATCTGCTCCAGGCGCTGGCCGCCGGGAAAACCGAGGCCCGGGTGGGCGACGTGGCCCGCCGCGACTGCGAGCCCGCGCGACCGGACGAGATGCTGGAGGACGTGTTCCGTCGGATGCAGCAGGGGGGCGTGCCGTCGATCGCGGTCGTGGAGCCGGGGCGAGGGATCGTGGGGATGGTCACGCTGGAGAACATCGGGGAGTTCGCGATGATCCAGGCCGCGCTCCATCGCGGCCCCGGCCGCTAAGCTACTGCTTCTGCCAGATCTGCTCCACGAAAGGATCGCGGCCGATGACGCTCTCCAGCCCCTCCGCGCGGGGAAGACGGATCCAGAAGGACGCGCCCGCGCCGCTCGGGCTCTCGCCGACGCCCACTTCGCCGCCGTGCAGCTCCACGAAGCGCTTCGTGAGGTGGAGGCCGAATCCCAGACCGTCCTTCACGCGCTTCGAGAGGCCCTCGACCTGCGCCTCGATGTCGAACACGAGCGGGGCGGCCTCGGCCTCGACCATCGGGCCCGAGTCCCGCACCTCGATCTGGATGTGATCGTCCCCGAGCCACGTGGTGAGAGCGACGCGACCCTTCGCGGGTGAGAAGCGGATCCCGTTCTGGAGCAGGTGCAGGATCGCCTGACGGACCTTGCCCGAATCCAGGTGCTGGTCCGGAATCTTCTCGTCCAGCTTGAGCTCCAGCTCGACCTGCTTCCCGGTGGCCACGTTCCGGACGGACTCGGCCGCCGCGCGCGCGATGTTGTTCACGTTGTCCACCCGGAGATCGAGAAGGAATCGCCCCGTCTCCAGCCGGGCCAGATCCAGCACGTCGTCCACGAGATTGAGCAGGCGCAGCGCCTCGCCCCGCACCCGGGCCGTGAACTCGCGGCGCATCGAGGTGGTCATGCGCTTGTCGTTCTGGTCCAGGACCTCCGAGTAGGCCAGGATGGTCGTGAGCGGCGCCTTGAGCTCGTTCTCCGCGGACGACAGGAAGGAGTCCTGGAACGGAGTGCTCGACGACGAGGGCGCCTCGGCCGTCGAGACGGAGGGCTTGAGATCGCCGGCGCGCTCCTCGAGATGCTGCACCATCATGGCGCGGTCGATGACGCCCGCCACGTTGTCGGCGAAGAGCTGGCCGACATCCCGGTGCTCGAGCCGGAACGGCTCCGCCTTGACGGCGCGGTGTACCTGTAAAACCGCGACGCACCGCTTCTCGAAATTCACGGGAAGGATCAGCGCGGACCCCGCGTCCGGGTGCGCCACGAAGTGCTCCGCGAAGCGAGCCTCGCGATCGAGCGCCCGCATGAGGATGGGCTCCCGGTGGCGGGCCACCCAGCCCACCGCTCCCTCGCCCAGATGCGTCTCGGCCTCTCCCTCCCGCGCCGAGAGGCCGAACCGGGCCCGGCACGTCAAGGACTTCGTCTGCGGGTCGTAGAGGAAGAGCGACACGTCGTGGGCGTGGAGCGTGCTGGCCACGCGCCGGACCGTGATCTCGAGAATGGTGTCCAGCGGAAGATCCATGTGCAGGCTGTTCCCGAGCTGGAAGAGCGACGTCAGCTCCGCCAGGCGACCGCGCGATTGCTCCAGCTCCATCTGGTCGTTCACCAGGCGCGAACGGAAGCGGCTGATCTCGCTCTGCTGGTGCAGGATGTAGAGGCAGAAGAGCACCGTGAGGCCCACGAGCCCGACCAGGAGCATCCAGGCTCCGACGGGGATGTTGTCGCCGAGGAATCCGGACCGGACGATCGAGATCCAGAGCGTCGGGACCGTGATGGCGAACCCGAGCAGGACGAAGATGATGAGACCGAGGAGCGCGGTGGTCCGGCGATCGGCCTGCTTCTGCACGATACTGGGCTTCTGCGGCGGCACAGGTACCCCCCGATTCGTAGGGTGTTTCAGGTCAGAACGTTCATCGGCACCAAAGACTCCCTTCTGAAGCCCCATCCGAGGCCCCTACTCCCCCCTTTCCCTTTGGTACCTCAGCGATTAGAGTGTCCGGACCCATGGAAGTCCTGAGAAGCCACATCAAGACCGGCTCGCCCGAGTTCCAGAGGAACCGCGCCCATCACGAAGGACTGGTGGCGGACCTGAAGCAAAGGCTCAAGGCCGTGGCCAAGGGGGGCTCGCCGCAGGCGGTGGAGCTCCAGCGGAAGCGCGGGAAGCTCCTCGTCCGGGAGCGCATCGAGAGGATTCTCGACCCCGACACGCCCTTCTTGGAGCTGTCCGCCCTCGCCGCCGGCGGCCTCTACGGCGACGAGATTCCCTCCGCGGGCATCGTCACCGGGATCGGCTCGATCTCGGGCACCGAGTGCGTGGTCGTCGCGAACGACTCCACCGTCAAGGGCGGGACCTACTACCCCATCACCATCAAGAAGCACATCCGCGCGCAGGAGATCGCGCTCGAGAACCGGATGCCCGCCGTCTACCTGGTGGACTCCGGGGGCGTCTTCCTGCCGCTCCAGGCCGAGGTCTTCCCGGACAAGGAGCACTTCGGCCGGATCTTCTACAACCAGGCGATCATGTCCTCCGAGGGCATCGCGCAGGTCGCGGCGGTGCTGGGCATGTGCACGGCCGGCGGCGCCTACGTTCCCGCCATGTCGGACGAGAACGTGATCGTGAAGGGCGCGGGCACCATCTACCTCGGAGGGCCTCCACTCGTGAAGGCGGCGACCGGCGAGGAAGTGACGCCGGAGGAGCTGGGCGGCGCCGAGGTCCATTCGCGCGTGAGCGGCGTGACGGACCACATGGCCTCGAACGAGGAAGAAGCCCTCGCCATCGTGCGGAACATCGTCGCGAACCTGAACCGCGTGAAGCGGGTGGACCTCCATCTCGAAGAGCCGGAGGATCCGGCGTATCCGCCCGACGAGATCTACGGCGTGTTGCCGACGGACACCAAGCAGCCGTACGACGTGCACGAGGTGCTGGCGCGGCTACTCGACGGGAGCCGGTTCCACGAGTTCAAGGCGGGCTACGGCACGACCCTCGTCTGCGGCTTCGGCCGCTGGATGGGCTATCCGGTGGGCGTCGTCGCCAACAACGGCGTGCTCTTCTCCGAGAGCGCGCTCAAGGGAGCCCATTTCATCGAGCTCTGCGCGCAGCGGCGGACTCCGCTCCTCTTCCTCCAGAACATCACCGGCTTCATGGTGGGAAAGAAATACGAGGCCGGCGGCATCGCCAAGGACGGCGCCAAGATGGTCCAGGCCGTCGCGACCTCGGGGGTGCCGCGCATCACGGTCCTGATCGGGGCCTCGCACGGGGCGGGGAACTACGCGATGTGCGGGCGCGGTTACCGGCCCCGGTTCCTCTTCACGTGGCCCAATTCCCGGATCTCGGTGATGGGCGGCCAGCAGGCGGCGGAGGTCCTGGTGCAGGTGAAGCGCGAGCAGCTGGGGCGCGAGGGAAAGTCCCTGTCGCACGAGGAGGCGAAGGCGATCGCCGATCCGGTGCTCGCGAAATACGAGGAGGAAGGGAGCCCGTACTACGCCACCGGGCACCTCTGGGACGACGGCGTCATCGACCCGGCCCAGACGCGCGAGGTCGTGGGGCTCGCGCTTTCCGCCGCGCTGAACGGCCCGGTCGTCCGGGGTCGGGCCCCGGTCTTCCGGATGTAGGATGGAAGCCCCCAGGAACACGTACAGGTGCCTCAAGCTGGATCTCGTGACCCCGGTCTCGAGGCTCACGCTCGACCGTCCGGAGGTCCGGAACGCCTTCGACGACGTCCTCATCGCGGAGCTGCTCGACGCGTGCCGGGAGCTCACCGCCGCGCATGAAGCCCCGGGGGACCAGGGTCCGCGCGCCCTGGTGCTCACCGGGGGAGGGGACACCTTCTGCGCCGGGGCGGACATGAACTGGATGCGCGCGAGCGCGACCCACACGCGCGACGAGAACGAGGCCGACGCCCACCGCATGGCGGCCATGCTCCGCGCTCTGGACGAGCTTCCGATGCCCACCATCGCGCGCGTGAACGGCGCCTCCCTGGGGGGCGGCATGGGGCTCCTCGCCTGCTGCGACATCGTGGTGTCGGTGGACACGGCGAAGTTCGGATTCACGGAGGCCCGGCTGGGGATCGCGCCCGCGGTCATCTCCACGTTCGTGCTCCCGAAGATCGGAGCCGCCGCCGCGCGGCGCTACTTCCTGACCGCCGAGATCTTCGGCCCCGCCGAGGCGCGGGAGATGGGTCTGGTGCACGAGGTCGTGCCCTCGGGCGAGCTGGATCCGACGGTGGATCGATTGGTCACGGCCCTCCTCGGGAACGGGCCGCGCGCGGTCTCCGCCGCGAAACAGCTCATCCGCGAGGGCCTGAGCCTGCCGCGCAAGGAGTCGATCGAGAACACCGTCCGCGCCATCGCGGCGCTGCGTGCCTCCCCCGAGGGGCAAGAGGGCCTCGGCGCGTTTCTCGAGAAGCGCGCCCCTTCCTGGAAGCCATGATGTTCCGCAAGATCCTCGTGGCGAACCGCGGCGAGATCGCGGTTCGGGTCTGCCGCACGCTCCGCGAGATGGGCATCGCATCGGTGACCGTCACGTCGGACGCCGACCGGCGCGCGCCCCACGCGCGCGCGGGAGACGAGTCGGTCGCCATCGGTCCCGCCGCGCCCGCCGAGAGCTACCTCAACGCGCCCGCGATCCTGGACGCGGCCCGGCGGACCGGTGCCGAGGCCATCCACCCGGGCTACGGATTCCTCTCGGAGAACGCGGCGTTCGCGGCCGCGTGCCGGGACGCGGGCATCCGCTTCATCGGTCCCTCGCCGGAGAGCATGGCTCGCCTCGGGGACAAGTCCGAGGCGCGGCGCACCGCCGCCCGCGCAGGCGTTCCACTCGTTCCTGGCTTGGACGAGGTCGGGTCCGAGGAAGAGGCGCGCGCCGAAGCGGAGCGGATCGGTTTTCCCGTGATGCTGAAGGCCGCGGGAGGCGGAGGCGGGCGCGGCATGCGGCTCGTCGCCTCGGCGGACGAGATGGCCGCCGCCTTCGAGGCGGCGCGGCGCGAGGCCCGGTCCGCGTTCGGAAACGACCGGCTCCTCCTCGAGAAATACGTCCATCCCGCCCGGCACGTGGAGATCCAGATCCTCTCCGACGGCCGCGAGGCGGCGGCGCTGGGCGAGCGGGAGTGCAGCCTGCAGCGGCGCCACCAGAAGCTGATCGAGGAATCTCCCTCCGTCGCGGTGTCGCCCGGGACCCGCGCCGCGATGGAGCGCGCCGCGACCTCGCTCGCGGTGAGCGCGGGGTACTCGGGCGCGATGACGGCCGAGTTCCTGCTCGCCCCGGACGGCGCCTTCTACTTCCTCGAGGTGAACACGCGGTTGCAGGTCGAGCACACCGTGACCGAGATGCGGAGCGGCCTCGACCTCGTGCGCGCCCAGATCCTGATCGCCGCGGGCCGCCCGCTCTCCCATGCCCTGGGTGTCCGGGGGGCGAGGGGTGCAGCACTCCACGGCCACGCGATCGAGGCGCGGCTCTGCGCCGAGGACGCGTACCATGGCTATCTGCCGCAGACCGGGACGATCCTGGTCCTCGGGTGGCACGAGGAAGAGGGCATCCGGATCGATTCCGGCATCGCGGAGGGTCAGACGCTCCACTCTCACTACGATTCGCTTCTCGCGAAGGTCATCGCGTGGGGGCGGGACCGCGAGGAAGCCCGCGTGAAGCTGGTGCGCGCGCTCCGCGGCACGGCGCTCCTGGGCGTGACCACGAATCAGCCGTTCCTGATCGACTTGCTGGAGGACGGCGCGTTCCGCGGCGGGGAGACCTTCACCCACACGGTCGAGTCCCGCGCCTGGCCCGCGCCCGATTCGATCCCGGACGAGGCGCTCGCGGCCCTCGCGGCCTTTTCCTCGACGCCTCGGGCCGCGAGAAACGGCGACGAGGACACGGATCGCTACTCCCCGTGGCAGCGGCTCGGCGCCTGGGGACGACAGCCGCAGCGGGTGTCGGGGCGATGAGCCATCGGCTTTTCCTGCATCATGCCGGCACCCCGGTCATGGTCTCGTACGAGCGCCGCGGGGATCACCTCGTGCTCGACGTCTCCGGACGCCGGTACGAAGCCGACGTGAGCCGCGACGGCTCCTGGTTCGAGGTGCGCGCCGCGGGGCGGGACACTCGGTGCGCCGTGGCCCGGGGACGGCGCGGGGTCTGGGTATCCTGCGAGGGACGGAGCTACCTTCTCGAGGAAGAGCGTGCCGAATCCGGGGCCAAGGGGTCTCCGTCCACCGACGAGCTCCGCGCGCCGATGACGGGGCGCGTGGTCCAGGTCTCGGCCCAGGCGGGAGCGCGGGTAGAGGAGGGCGATCTCCTGGTGACGATCGAGGCGATGAAGATGGAGTTCCGCCTCACGGCGCCCGAGGATGGAGCGGTCGCCGAGGTTCGCTGCGCGGCCGGAGATCGGGTCGAGCTGGGCGATCTCCTGGTCGTGCTGGACCCCGGGGGAGCCGCCTCGTGAACGTGCGGATCACCGAAGTCGGCCCCCGCGACGGGCTCCAGAACGAGAGCGTCACGATCCCGACCGCCACCAAGGTGCGCTTCATCGACGCGCTCTCCGAGGCGGGCTACGAAGAGATCGAGGTCAGCGCGTTCGTCTCGCCGGAGCGCGTTCCCCAGCTCGCCGACGCCGAGGACGTCTTCGCGCGGATCCGACGTCGCGCGGGAACGGTCTACTCCGCGCTGGTGCCCAACGAGCGCGGCCTCGAGCGCGCGCTGCGGGCGAAGGTCGGGAAGGTCGCGGTCTTCACGGCGGCCTCGGAGACCTTCAACCGCAAGAACGTGAACGCCTCGATCCAGGAATCGATCGAGAGGTTCCGGCCCGTGATGGAGGGCGCGAAGCGCGCGTCCCTCCCCGTGCGGGGATACGTCTCCACCGCGTTCTGGTGTCCCTACGAGGGGAGAATCGAGCCGGACCGCGTGGTGGAGGTCGTGCGACGGCTCACCGATCTCGGCGTGGACGAGATCTCGATCGGAGACACGATCGGGAAGGCGGTGCCCGCCGAGGTGATGGCGCTCCTCGACAGGCTGCTCGATCACGTGGACCAGGACCGCCTGGTCCTGCATTTCCACGACACCTACGGCACCGCGATCGCGAACGCCCTGGCCTCCTACGACCGCGGGATCTCCGCGTTCGACTCCTCGGCGGGCGGTCTGGGCGGGTGTCCGTTCGCGCCCGGCGCGTCGGGGAACGTGGCCACCGAGGATCTGATCTGGGCGCTCACGCGGACGGGCGCCGCGGTCCGTCCCGATCTGGATCGCGTCCGCGCCGCTTCGGATGTCCTGGCCTCCGCGCTGGGCCGGCCGTTGCGCTCCCGCGTCCGCGAGGCGCTGGCGCGCCCCGTTCCAGACTCCACTGGAGCGCCCCCGGCGTGACGAGCGTCGTCAGGATGACCATGATGACCGCGGCCGCATAGACCTCGGGCGTGACCACCGGCGCGCCGCCGATCGCGAGCGTCGCGCCCACGTTCGCGAAGATCAGGCCCACCTCGCCCCGAGGCACCATCCCGATCCCGATCGCGAGCCGATTCAAGCCGCGCTCGAGCACCCCCAGGGAGCAGACCTGCTTGCCCGCCCAGGCGGCCGCCGTGAGCGCCAGCGCCAGGAGGAGGATCCTGGGTTGGGCGAACGAATCGAGCCGAACGCGGAATCCCGTGAGCACGAAGAAGACCGGAACGAGGAAGGTGGAGATGGGATGGAGCAGGGACTCCATGCTCGTCTCGCGGCTCTCCTCGAACTCGTAGAACTGGTCCGTCTCGAGGATGAGGCCCGCGGCGAACGCGCCCACGATCGGCGAGAGGCCCGCGAGCGTTCCGAGCCAGGCGAGCAGGAAGCAGAACAGGAGACCCGTGGTGAGCAGCATGCCGGTCACCCGGACGCGAGCCGCGAGGCGGACGAGCCGCGGCGTGATCCAGAGTCCGAGCAGTGTCGAGACGAGGAGAAAGCCGAGGGCCTTCGCGGAGATCCAGACGACGGCCGCGGCCGAGAGCGTGCCTCCCTGATTCGCGGCGGTGATGATTCCCGTGAGCGCCGCCAGGATGACGAGGCCCAGGACGTCGTCGATGACCGCCGCGCCCAGAATGATCCTCGCCTCGACCCGATGGGCGTATCCGAGGTCGCGCAACACGCGCGCGGTGATCCCGACGCTCGTCGCGGTCAGGATGGCGCCCAGGAAGACGTGGGCCAGCGTGCCGGATCCGGGCAGGAGCCAGGCCCCGACCGCCCATCCCAGGAGAAGCGGCGTGACCACGCCGAGCACGGCCACCAGGGTCGAAGAGGCTCCCACGTTCAGCATCTCCTTGACGGTCGACTGCAGGCCAACCTCGAAGAGAAGGAGAATGACGCCGAGCGAGGCGAGGACTTCGAGGATGGGATCCGTGGCGAGGGGCTCGAGACCGTGGATGCCGACGAGCGCGAGGTTCCCGAGGAGGATCCCGATGACGATCTCGCCCAGCACCGCGGGCTGCCGGGCTCGCACGGCGATCCAGCCCGCGAATTTCGCCGCGCCGAGGAGGATCGCGAGCCGGATCAGCAGGGGGGCCACCGGATCGTGCATGGCGGAGCAGGATACCTGGATCGGATTCGATCTGGTAGGCTGGAGCGGTCCACCCAGCGAACCAGGAGGAGCACCCATGCCCGCGTCCGTCGCATCGTTCCGTTCCATTGGCGTCCTTGGTTTCGTCCTTGCCGCGATCACCCTGGCCACGGGCGCGCGCGGGGCCGGGACGTCCCCTCCACCGAGAGAGCCGAGAGACAACTCGCAACCGCAGATGCCGGAGACCGGATTCAGCAAGATGGCCGACTCGCTCGCGGCCCAGAGGGTCCGCGCGGACGCCGAGAAGAGCTACGCCAAGGCCTGGCAGATCTGCGAGGAGGCCAAGAAGGAGGCGGCTTCGGGCAAGGGAGATTCGGCGAAGAAGAAATTCGGGAAGGCGCTCAAGAAATTCAATGAAGCCACCGAGCTCGATGCCCGCTACTACGAGGCGTGGAACATGGTGGGCTACTGCGCGCGGAAATCGGGGGATCTCAAGCGCTCGCTCGTGGCCTACATGAAGTGCCTCGAGATCGAGCCGGAGTACGCGCAGGCGCACGAGTACCTGGGCGAGCTGTACCTCATGAGCGGCGAACTCGCCAAGGCGAAGGAGCAGCTGATGTGGCTCGTGGGGCGGAAATCGGATCAGGCGGGGGAGCTAGCGACCCGGATCGAGGAGTACGAGAAGAAGTCAGGAACTCCGGGGAGCGCACCGGCCGCGGCCCAGAGCGATTCCTCCGCGCAGGGCTCCGGGTGGTGAACGAAACGGGAACCGCGTCGCCGCGAGTTCCCGTTCCTCACTCCCGCCGTCCGTGGCAGGTACGCACCCGCGCTCGTGGCGCGAGGGTCGGTCTACCCGCATTCATCGGACGAGCCGCGGCCTATCCTGAGAAATGATTGCGTTTGCGTAGAAGTACGCGCTTATCCTACTTGGATTCCTCGCGAGGCAGGATCCGCTGCTGCGTCTTCTCCCGTTTCAGGGCTTCCGTGTTCAGGACTCTGAACTCCACCCTTCGGTTCTTCGCGCGGCCTAGAACCGTCTGGTTCGACGCGATCGGCTTCGTCGAGCCGTAGCCGGCCGTGGTGAACTGGCTCGGCTCCAGCTCCGGGAATTTGGACGTGAGGTATTTCAGCACGGCATTTGCCCGGTCCTTGCTGAGCTGCGCGTTCTTGGCGGCGGACCCCCTTGAATCCGTGTGCCCGCCGATCTCGATCCGGAGCTCCGGCCAGCGCGCGAGGATGTTGCCCACCTCGTCCAGGATCGGCTCCGACTCGGGAAGGATCGTCGCCCGTCCCGTATCGAAGTTGACGTTCTGGAGGCGGATCATCCCCGTCTCGAGGAGCTGCGTTTCCTTGTCGCTCACGACGATCGGGCAACCGCGGCTGTCGACCTTGGCGTTGGGCGGGCTGTCCGGGCACTGGTCGAGTCCGTCGCAGACCCCGTCCTGGTCCAGGTCGGTGGGGCAGCCGTTGGAATTCACCGTGCAGCCGGCCGGGGTCGACGGGCACTGATCGATCCCGTCGTAGACGTTGTCGGAATCCGAGTCGTGCGGGCACCCCTGCGCGTCCACGGTCGCGCCCTTGGGCGTGTCCGGACAGCGGTCGATTCCATCCGGGACGCCGTCCGAATCGGAGTCGATCTCGCATCCGCGCGCGTCCACCTTCGCCCCGGGCGTCGAGTTGGGACATTGGTCGATGCCGTCGAAGACTCCGTCGTCGTCGCTGTCCAGCGCGCAGCCGACCGCGTCCACCCGCGCGCCGGGCGGCGTGCCGGGGCATCGGTCGTCGTCGTCCGGGACTCCGTCCTTGTCCTTGTCGCGCGGCGGTCCGCCGATTCCGAACGAGAGCCCGGCGAACGCCTCGGGCTGATCCCGGTAATCCTGCTGGCCGCCCGGCGAGAGCGGGACCTTGTAGTGGAGATCACGCCCCTCGAGGCGCAGGGAGACGTTCTCGGCGACCGCGACGCGGAAACCCACCCCGCCCCCGTACGCGAACTGATGGAGGCTCGAGGAGGCGCCCTCGTAATGAAGGTAGTTCACGCCCGCGCCCCCGGTGAGGTAGGGGGTGATCGCGTGATCCCCGAGGAGGAACCAGGTGAGGTTGCCTTCGAAGTGAAGAATCCCCAGGGAGGCCTGCCCCGGCTGTGTTCCGTGAGACTTGAGGTACGTGCCGTGGATCTCGGTGGCCCAGCTCGGAGACATGCGCCCCCCGATCAGCCCCCCGTAGTGGGGGCGATAGGGCTTGACCAGGAACTCGTTGGGAATCCAGGAGACGCCGCCACCGAGAACGATCCAGTAGGGGGCCTTCTCGGCTCGAGCCTGTGCGGGAAGGTGAAGGAGGAGAACGAGTAGGAGCGCCGCGGGCGCTCCACACGCACGCGGGACTCGAGAGCCGGCCTTCAACGAGAATGCACGGACCAAAGAGACCCTTTCCCACTGACCCCGGCGCAGACTACGAAAGTAACGGCGCGGGGGCAAGCCGCAATCCCGGTTTGACCCGGCGCGCGCTCCATGACAGATTCATCCCCACATGGCCGATGATTTCCAGAAATCGATCAGCGAAGGCTACGGATTCCAAGGTCCGAAGCTGCTCCTGGGCGCCCCCCTGCGGGACGGCAAGGTCGTGGCCGCCTCGACTACGATCGGCATTCCGCTGGCCATGATGAACCGGCATGGGTTGATCGCCGGCGCGACGGGTACAGGCAAGACGAAGACCCTCCAGTCCCTGGCCGGCCAGCTCTCGACCGCCGGAGTGCCCTCGTTCCTGGCGGATCTCAAGGGCGACCTGAGCGGGCTCGCCGCGCCGGGCGTCACGAACCCGAACGTGGAGGAGCGCGCCAGGGCCTGCGGCATCGCGTTCACGCCGGAGGCCTATCCGGTCGAGTTCGTGAGCCTCACGGGCAAGTCGGGGAACCAGCTCCGGGCCACCGTTTCCTCGTTCGGCCCGCTCCTCCTGTCCCGCGCGCTGGGGTTGAACGAAACGCAGCAGAGCGTGATGGCCCTGGTGTTCCGGTTCTGCGATGAAAAGAAACTATTGTTACTGGATCTCCCCGACTTGCGCGAGGTCTTGCAGTACCTGACCGGCGCGGGATCGGCGGAGCTCAAGGAATTCGGAGGAATCTCCACCGCCACGGCGGGGGTGCTGCTCCGGAAGATCGTCGAGCTGGAGCAGCAGGGAGCCGACGTGTTCTTCGGTGAGCCGGAGTTCCGCGTCGAGGACCTCCTTCGCGTCGACGGCGGGCGGGGCGTCCTGACGGCGCTGGAGCTGAACGACATCCAGGACCGGCCCGCGCTCTTCAGCACCTTCATGATGTGGCTCCTGGCGTCCCTCTACCGCGAGCTTCCCGAGGTGGGGGATGTCGAGAAGCCGAAGCTCGTCTTCTTCTTCGACGAGGCGCATCTCCTCTTCGAAGAGGCGAGCAAGGCCTTCCTGGATCAGATCGAGCAGGTGGTACGGCTGATCCGCTCCAAGGGAGTCGGCGTGTTCTTCGTCACCCAATCGCCGAAGGACGTTCCCGAGGACGTGCTGGCGCAGCTGGGGAATCGGGTCCAGCACGCGCTGCGCGCCTTCACGCCGGACGACGACAAGGCGCTTCGAGCCACGGCCAACACCTTCCCCCGCACTCCCTACTACGACATCCCGAAGACGCTCACGTCGCTCGGCATCGGCGAGGCTCTGGTCACGGCGCTGGGGCCGCGAGGGACGCCGACGCCGGTCGTGGCCACCCTGCTCGCGCCTCCGAAGAGCTTGATGGGGCCGATTCCTCCGTCCGAGATCGCGGACCGGGTGGCGCGCTCGCCGCTGCACGCGGCGTACGCGACCCCGATCGATCGGGAGAGCGCGCGCGAGGTGCTGCAGGCGCGCGTGGAGGGTGCGGCCGCGGAGACGGCGGCGGCTCCGGCGGGCCGAGCGGCTGCGGGGAAGGCGCCGCCGGCATCCACCGCGGCCCAGACGGTGGGCACCATCTTGAAGTCACCGGTCGCCCGCGCCGTTGGACAGGAGCTGGTGCGGGGGCTGTTCGGCGTGCTGGGGGTATCCACCTCGCGTCGCCGCTCCCGCTGGTGATCCTCTGTGGTAACCTGAGTCCATGAGCGCGGTCGCCGAGCAGATCCGCATCCGCTCACTCACCGAGCTGGACATCGCCCGCATCACGGCGATCGACGAGCGCCTCACCGGGGTCTACCGCCCGGAGATCTGGGAGCGGCGGGTCATGTTCTACCTGCGCCGCGACCCCGACGCCAGCCAGGTCGCCGAGTTGAACGGCAAGGTCGTGGGGTTCATGCTCGCGGACATTCGCGGCGGCGAGTTCGGGCTCGAGGAGACGAGCGGCTGGATCGAGCGCTTCGGCGTGGATCCCGACTTCCAGGGACGCTCCCTCGGACGAAAGCTCTTCGAAGCCGTGGTGGAGCATTTGAAAGGCCAGGGCGCCACGACCGTGCGCACCCTGGTGGAGAAGGGGGACGCGGACCTCGCCAAGTTCCTGAGGGCGATCGGCTTCCAGGACGCTTCCCTGACCGCGCTCGAAATTCGCATCTCGTGACCGCTGGAAGGAATCGAACGTAGATGAAGGTCGAGCAAACCACCCTCCCCAAGAAGTACCACGACGCGGTGCTCCACTGGCAGCGGCACAACTTCCCCGACTACGGCCTCCTGCCCGAGAGCTGGCAGAAGTATTTCCCCAGCGACCCCGAGTTCTGCCTCTGCGCCAAGATGGAGGTCGGGATGGGGGACACGGTGGAAGTGGGGGACGCGAAGGGGCAGAAGCGGCGCGAAAAGCCCGAGGAGCTTGGGGAGGAGCCGGCGAAGCATCTGCTCGCGATCATCCGCGCGCAGGCCTCGACCGAGTTCGGCTCCATCCAGCAGCACGAAGGCACCCTGGCCCGAGCGCAGGACGACGAGGACCGGTTCTGGGTGCTGCGCGTCATGGCCGAGGAGCTGCGCCATGGCTACCAGATGTTTCATTTGCTGGTATCGCAGGATTGGAGCGGTGTGTCGGGGCAGAAGGCGGAGGAGATGGTCGAGGAGATCCTGTCGATGCAGACCGGATCTCATGTGCTCGACGCTTTCAACCTGGAATACGACTCGTTCGTCGACAACGTGGTCTTCGCCGCGGTGATCGACCGGGTGGGCAAGTACCAGCTCTCCATGCAGCGGGTCTGCTCGTACAAGCCCTTCGCGGCCTCGATGCCGCCCATGCTCCGGGAGGAAGCGTTCCACCTCGCGGCGGGCGTCATTCCCATGCGGCGCTGGGTGCAGCGCGCCGCGCAGGGAAACGTGCTGGTCACGATGTCGGCGATCCAGAAGGCGTTCAACAAGTGGATGCCCCGCGGGCTCGAGATGTTCGGCCACGAGAAGGGGGGCGACTCCAACATCCGCTTCGGCTTCAAGAACATGAAGAATGCCGAGGCGCAGTCGCTCTACTACGACGAGTGCACGCGGATGGTCGCGGATCTGAATCAGCGATTCATTCGCGCGCGCGTACCGAAGCTCTCGCCCGAAGAGGCCGAGGCGCTTGCGGACCGCCTGATTCGCGACCGCGGCCGCCACGACGGGATCAGCCACGAGGACCTGATTCAGCTGCCGGACCGAGGCTTCTTCCGGCGGAAGGGGGACGCGGCCTTCACGATGGTGGGCTTCTCGGGGGAGACCTTCACGGACGTCGAGGAGTACGTGCGGCACCTGGCCGCGCATCTCCCCGAGCCCTACCTCCACTCCCGGGACATGAAGCAGTACGTGGAGACGCTGCGCGCCGTGGCGGCGGGCACGATCACCCGGGATCAGGCCATCAAGAAGATGCCTTCCTTGAAGCGCGTGGGCGGGATGTGTCCCTGCTCCAAGTCGGTGCGCTGGGTGATGGACTCGGCGGAGGATCCCGCCCCGAAGCGTCCTTCGGCGAATTAGATCCCCGTCCGCGCATCCTCGTGCCAATCCGTCTACCGCCGGACTCCAAGGCGCTTCTCGAGATGCTCGATCAACATATCGAGCGCCCGATCGAGTACCTGAGCCACATCGCCAGATGGGACTGCATGACTCAGCAGCGCTTGAGCATGCCGTAGCTTGTCATGGGTGGTCTTCTCAATCGTGACACGGACGAGGAATCGCTCAGGGGGCGCTGTCGCGCTTGCAGCACGGTGCTCAACTTGCCCCGGGGCAAGTTGAGTAGAACGTTCCGATAGCTCATACCGGCAAGGAGAGGTCGCCAGGACCCCTGGCTCTCCGGAACGGCGCTCGGGACGGCATCATCGTCGGTCGTATGGAACGCGTCAACTTGCCCCAGTGGGTCAATCGTCGGCGCTGGAATGGGCCTCACCGGGAGTGCTCGAATCAGGGCGCGAACAGGCGGCGCCCCGAGCTCAGGAAATCGCTGGGCGAGGAGATGCTCGATTTCGGACTTCCGCCTGCGGGTCGCCGCTTCGATCAAATCCTCCACGTTCTCGGGCGTGAGATGAGGCGCGAGGAGACAGATCGCGGCCAGATGTAGTCGACCTTCCTCCAGCGCGTGGAAGAGAGCGGGGAATTGCCTCCCCGCTCTCGCGGCCTGGATGCGCTTGTACGCGGCGTCCTCCGAAAGATGGAGCTCGTCCAAGCAATAGACGAACATGGAGGAATAGCCCTCGCCCGCATACAACCGCCGTGCGTCCACCTCGGCGATGTGGGCGAGGAGGGTCGCGGTCGTCGCGTGATCCCGGGCGACGATCGCGGCGAGATCGCGAAGAAGAATCGAATCCTGAACGTGCGACAAGGAGTAGCTCTTCATGGCAGCACTCTTTACGGGGCGGTGTTGGCGAGGAGGCGGGTGCCAGAGGTCCATCCCTTATATCACGAGAGATTCATTTCGGCGAACGAAAAGCGTGCGACTCTGCGGCCGAACGGAGCGGTGACCTCGCTGCCGGAGGTTACTTCGGGCTTTGGACCGGCCGATGCGGAGCATGGCTCCTCGAATCCATCCACGTCTTGAGGATCGTCCCCCCGAGAATGATGGCGCCACCCACGAGCGACCACACTCGCGGTCTCTCGCCGTGGATGAGCCAGGACCAGATGGGGTTCAACACGGGCTCCAGCAAGAGCAGCATCGAGGCCTCGAGCGCGGGAACCACGCGCATCCCCTCCGTCAGGAAGACGTAGGCGATCCCGATCTGGATCGTGCCCAGACCGGTCACGATGGCCCAGTCCAGGGGCCGGGCCTGCTGGATCGGGAGCGCCATCGGCAGCGCGGCGAAGAACGCGAGCAGATTCCCGATCACGACAGAGGGCGCGGCCGAGCCCCCTTCCTTCCGCCCCGTCCACCGCAGGCCCATCAATGTGAACGCCCAGGAGATTCCCGCCAGCGTGGCGAGGACGTTCCCGTGGAAGGGATCGGGCGCCGTCGCGTAGGGATGCTCGGTGCCGACGAAGAGAAGCGACATCCCGAGCACGACCATCGCCATCACGAGCACGTCCCGCGCGCGGATCCGCTCGCGCAGGAGCCAGGGCGACAGGACGAGGACATAGAGGGGCGCGGTGGACTGGAGAAAGATCGTGTTCGCGGAGGTGGTCAGCTTGTTCGCGAGGACGAACAAGGTGACCGTCACCGCGTACGCGACGCCGACCAGCGCCGACCGCCAGCCCCAGCCGCGCCGCGCCTCCCGCATCAGGAGGAGCAGGGTGATCGCCGCGATCCCGGAGCGGAAGCTCGTGACCTGCCAGCTGGTGAGCTGGCAGGCCTTGATCCCGGCCCCGCCGATGGAGAAGAGAAGGGCCGCGGCCAAGACGCGGATGCGCGCGTCGCCGATGCTGATCCGCCGATCCGCGCCCGAAGGCGAAACGCTCATTCGCCGCGAAGGCGCGCGTAGAGGAGGCAGTCCACCGTCCGCCCTTCCTTGGTGACCCGCTTCCGCAAGACCGCCTCGCGCGTGTAGCCGGCCTTCTCGAGCACGCGGGCGGACGCCGGGTTCCACTCGAAGACGAAGGCTTCGAGCCGCTCGAAGTCGAAGGTCGCGAACACGTGCTCGGTCATGGCGCGAAGGGCTTCCGTGACGATTCCTCGTCCCCAGTACGCCTCTCCCAGCCAGTACCCGATCGCGGCGGTGCGCCGGTGGACGTCGGTGCCCGGATGGATACCAATGCCGCCCACCGCCTTCCCGTCCACGACGATGGCCAGCACCGTCCCCGCGGGAACCGAGGCCGTCTGCTTGATCCAGGTCTCGGCGTCGGCGCGGGTGTAGGGATGCGGGAAGGCGTCATGGAGGTTCCGCGACACCTTGACGTTGTTGGCGTGGCGGGCCAGCGACTCGACGTCGCCCGGCCGCCATTCGCGGAGGGTGAACTGCGGCCGTACGATCTCGACGGCTGGATTGGCCTTCCCGGCAGGCACGGCGTCCCCCGATTGCCCTTGAACGCGCCGCGTGGCGACGCCTAGCATTTGTCTCCGAATCCAAGGAGGAGTGAATGCGAGACAATATCAGGAAACCTGCGCCGGGGCATCTTTCCGCGGCTCTCGCGGCGGCCCTCGCGCTGTGGGCGGCGCACGCGTCCGCGCAGACCGCCGGAGAAGGAAGGGCGGCCGCATGCGCCGTCTTCAAGGCGACCCTGGGGGAGAGGGGCCTCTCCACCGCGGAGCTCTCGACGGAGCAGATGGAGGTCGCGCTGGTCCGGGAGGACATGGTTCTCGTGGTCGACGCCCGCCCCTACGAGGAATACGCGATGGGCCACATCACCGACGCGAAATGCGGGTCCGAGGTTGGCGAGATCGAGAAGCTCACGGGCGGCCGGAAGGGGCAGACCATCGTCGTCTACTGCAATGGTCTCTTCTGTGGCCAGAGCAAGCGGCTGGCGCAGGACCTGCTCGCGGCCGGCTACACGCACGTCTCCCGCTATGAGCTCGGCATCCCTGTCTGGCGCGCGCTGGGCCATCCCGTCGTGATCGAGGCGGATGCCATCTGGCCGACGCTGGAGAGGGACAAGACCGCGGTCGTCATCGACGCGCGCGACCCCTCGGCGTTCCGGGCCGGCACCCTCCCGGGCGCCAAGAACGTCCGCTTCGAGGACGTCGCGAAGGCGAAGGACGACGGCCGCCTGCCCATGCTGGATCACAACACGAGGATCATCGTCGTCGGGAAGGACGCCTCGCAGGCGCTGGCGGTCGCGCAGGAGATCGCGCGGAACGCGTTCCAGAACGTGGCCTACGTTGCGGGCCCGGTCCTGGGCCTGATGCGGTCACGGCCGCTCCCGGAGACCCGGTGACCGAACCCGATCCCCCCCGCGGGCAGGAGTTCTACGATCTCGGCTTCGGCTCCGTCGTCGCGAAGGAGAGCCGCAAGCGGCTCCTGAACCGGGACGGGACGTTCAACGTGCGGCGGCGCGGGCGCGGGTTCCTGGAATCGATCAGCCCCTATCACGCGCTCCTGACCATGTCCTGGCGCGCCTATTTCGGGCTGATCGTCGCGGCCTATTTCGCCGTGAACCTGCTCTTCGCGACCGCCTACACGCTCGGCGGCCCTCACGCCCTCGAGGTCCCCGGGAAGGACCACGTCTCCTTCCTCGAGGCCTTCTTCTTCAGCGTCCAGACCCTGGCCACGATCGGCTACGGGAGGATCGCCCCTGTGAGCATGACGGCGAACCTCCTCGTGACGGTCGAGTCTCTGGTGGGGCTCCTGGGGCTGGCGATGGCGACGGGGATCCTCTTCGCGCGCTTCTCGCGGCCCTCGGCGGACATTCTCTTCAGCCGGCACGCCGTCGTCGCCCCCTACCGGGACATCCAGGCCTTCGAGTTCCGGATCGCGAACCGCCGCAGCAACGAGATGCTGGAGGTGCAGGCGGAGGTGGTCTTCAGCCGCATCGAGGGTCCGGATCGGGTCCGTCGGTTTCACGTCCTGTCACTGGAACGGCCGAGGGTCGTATTCTTTCCGCTGAGCTGGACGGTGGTGCACCCGATCGACGATTCGAGCCCTCTCCGGGGTATCTCCCACCGGGACCTGGTGGAGTCGGACGCCGAATTCCTGATCCTCCTGACGGGGATCGACGAGACCTTCTCCCAGACCGTGCAGGCCCGCTCCTCCTACAAGGCGGAGGAAGTCGTGTGGAACGCCCGCTTCCGGGACGTGTTCCGGAGGCCAAGCAACGGGAGATCGCTGGCCGTCGACATCGGGAAGATCCACGCGATCGAGAGACTCTCATCCGAGGAGAAACCGTGAAACGAATCCTTTTGCTGCTTGGTGCGGTCTCAATGATCGCGTGCGGGGCCCTGTCCTATGGGGCAAATGCCAATCAAATCAGGGTTTATTCGGCTCGGAAGGGAGCTTTCATCATGACGGAGAAGGTCCAGAAGACGGACGCGGAGTGGAAGAAGGAGCTCACGCCGCAGCAGTACGATGTCACGCGGAAGAAGGGAACCGAGCGCGCGTTCACCGGCGCCTACTGGAACAACCACGAGAAGGGGATCTACAAGTGCGTCTGCTGCGGGAACGACCTCTTCACGTCGGACACCAAGTTCGAATCGGGCACCGGCTGGCCCAGCTTCACGGCCCCGATCGCGAAGGAGAACGTGGGAAGCGAGAAGGACAAGAGCTTCTTCATGGAGCGGGACGAGGTGATCTGCAGCCGCTGCGGCGCGCACCTGGGGCACGTCTTCGACGACGGTCCCAAGCCCACGGGGCTCCGCTACTGCATCAATTCGGCGTCGCTCAAGTTCGAGAAGGGAAAGTAGTGCGGAGCGTCACTTCCTCACGATCTTGTACACCGCGCCGTCGAGCAGGACCAGGTACAGCTCCCCGCGCGCGTCCTGCCCGAAGGAGCTGATCGACGACATCTTGCCGCCCGCCACGGTCCTGAGGCTGGACGTCCAGTCCTGCTCGTTCGCCGCCTTCCCCTGGCCGATACTGAAGCTCCGGATGAAGCCCGTGCACCAGTCGCCGTAGAAGTAGACCCCGTTCAGCTCGGGGATGTCGCTCCCGCGGTAGACGTATCCGCCGGTGATGGAGCAGCCGGTCGGGTGCTCGTACTCCGTGACGGGCAGCGTGAGCCCGGCCTCGTTGCACGTCGTGGCGTTGTAGCAGTGGAGCCCTTCCATGATCGACCAGCCGTAGTTCTTCCCCCCGGCGCCGCGCGGCTCGAAGTCCACCTCCTCGTACTTGTCCTGCCCCACGTCGGCGATGTAGAGATCGCCGGTCAGCCGGTCGAAGCAAAAGCGCCAGGGATTCCGCAGTCCGTAGTCCCAGGTCTCGCCCCGCGCGCCGGGCCGGTTCACGAAGGGATTGTCGGGTGGAATGGAGTACGGGGAGCCCGCGTCCACGTTGACGCGGAGGATCTTCGCCAGGAGCGAGCCCAGGTTCTGCCCATTGTGGAATTCGTCCCCTCCTCCGCCGCCGTCCCCAACCCCCACGTAGAGGTAGCCGTCCGGGCCGAACGCGAGCTGCCCGCCGTTGTGGTTCGTGGCCTGGGAGTGGCTGATGAACAGGATCTCGCGCTCGGCCGAGGTGGCGCTGTCGAAGTCGGCGGAGGCCAGGAACTCCACGACGTGGATGTCTCCGGCGTGGTCGGTGTAGTCGGCGTAGAAACGGTGGTTGGTCTGGAACTGGGGATGGAACACGATTCCCAGGAGCCCTTCCTCGCTGGCGCCGCTGACGCGCGAGGAGATGTCCAGGAACGCCCGCTGGCGGAGGACCCCCGACTGGACGATCCGGATCTTTCCCGTCTTCTCGGCGATGTAGAGGCGGCTCGTGTCTCCGGGCGCGGCTTGGAGGTCGACGGGGCTGTCGACCCCGCTCACCACGAGCCGGGCCTGGATGCTGGCGTTTCCGGGCTGGATCGGCTGCATCTGTCTCGACGAGGCCGTCTTGTCGTCGCCGCAGGAGGCGACGAGGAGGAGGGAAGCGATGAGAAACGCGTGGCGAAGCGCGCGGGGGGCTAGTCTTCCTTCTTCCCCGCCATCAGCCGGAAGAGCTTCCGGACCGGATCGTAGTGATCGTCCACCACTCTCTCTTTCAATGGGATGATGGCGTTGTCCGTGATCGTGATCTCCTCGGGGCAGACTTCCGTGCAGCACTTCGTGATGTTGCAGAACCCGATCCCGGCGTCGTCTTTCAGGTACTTCGTGCGGTTGAGCGAGTCCATGGGATGCATCTCCAGGCCCGCGACCCTCACGAGGAACCGCGGCCCCGCGAACGCGTCCGTGCGGCCGTGCGAGCGGAGCACGTGGCAGACGTTCTGGCAGAGGAAACATTCGATGCATTTGCGGAACTCCTGAACGCGGTCGATATCCTCCTGCTTCCAGCGCCACTCCGCGTTCTTCTTCGGTGTGAACGGCGCGATCTTCTTGTTGACCTCGTAGTTCCATTTTACGTCCGTCACGAGGTCCTTGACGACCGGGAAGGTCTTCATGGGCTGGACCACGATCGGCGCGTCCAGCGGAAGCGCGTCCATCCTCGTCTTGCACAGGAGCTTCGGCTTTCCGTTCACCTCGGCGGAGCAGGAGCCGCACTTGGCGGCCTTGCAATTCCATCGCACGGCCAGATCGGGCGCCTGGTGACCCTGGATGTGGTGGATCGCGTCCAGGACCACCATGCCTTCCTCGAGAGGCACCTTGTACTCTTTGAGATCGCCTCCCGAGGCGTCTCCTCGGAACACGTGGAGTGTCGCTTCCGCCACGGCGCCTCCGATCAGCCCTTGACCCCGGCGGTCTCCGGCTCGAACAGCGAGCGAAGCTCGTCGGGCATCGGGGGCAGGGGGGATTGGGCCACGCGCACCTCTTCACCATCCATGGTCGCGACGCTGTTCACGCCGCCGAGGGAGGGGTCCAGGTTGGGATAGTCCAGCCTCGCGTGCGCGCCGCGGCTCTCCTTCCTCTGGAGCGCGCACCGGGCGATGGCTTCGCTGATGAGGAGCATGTTGTCGAGGTCGCGGGCCAGATGCCATCCCGGATTGAACGCGCGCGACCCTTCGACGCGCACCGCCTTCGCCTCGCGCCGGAGCGCGGCCACCGCTTCGATGCCGCGCTCGAGATCTTCCGCGGTCCGGAAGATGCCCACGAGCGACTGCATCGAGTCTTGAAGCTTCCGGTGGATGGAGTAGGGATCCGGTCCGCTCGCGCGCTCGAACGGCGCCAGGAGCTCCCGCTCCGCGGACGACACCTGGGCCGGGTCCAGGGTCGCGTGAGCCGGCGCCTTCGCGGCGTAGGCCGCGGCCCCGGCGCCCGCGCGCCGTCCGAACACGAGGAGATCGGAGAGCGAGTTGCCGCCCAGACGGTTCGCGCCGTGCATTCCGCCCGAGGACTCGCCCGCGGCAAAGAGTCCCGGCACCGTGGCGGCGCCGCTGTCCGCGTCCACGCGGACGCCTCCCATGATGTAGTGGACCGTGGGGCCCACTTCCATTGGGCCCTTCGTGATGTCGATATTCGCGAAGTCCAGGAACTGGTGGTACATCGACGGAAGCTTCTTCTTCACTACCTCCGCTTGCTTGTGCGAGATGTCGAGGTAGGCGCCGCCGTGCGGGCTCCCGCGCCCCTCCTTGACCTCGGTGTAAATCGCCCGCGCCACCATGTCGCGGGTGGAGAGCTCCATGCGCTTGGGGTCGTAGCGCTTCATGAAGCGCTCGCCGTCCTTGTTGCACAGGGTTCCTCCCTCGCCGCGAACCGCCTCCGTGACGAGGAGTCCCTGCACGCCCGGGGGCCAGACCATCCCGGTCGGGTGGAACTGCACGAACTCCATGTCGATGAGCTCGGCGCCCGCGCGCAGCGCCAGCGCGTGCCCGTCCGCCGTGTACTCCCAGGAATTCGACGTGATCTTGTAGGCCTTGCCCACGCCGCCCGTGGCCAGTACGACCGCCTTGGCGCGGAACGTGACGAAGCGTCCCGTCTCGCGCCAGTACGCGAAGGCGCCCACGACGCGGTTGCCGTCCATCTGGAGCTGGGTCACGGTGCACTCCATGTAGACCTCGATGCCCTGGTGAACGCCGTGATCTTGGAGCGTGCGGATCATCTCGAGCCCGGTGCGGTCCCCGACGTGGGCGAGGCGCGGCGAGGAATGCCCGCCGAAGTTCCGCTGCAAGATCCTTCCATCCTGGGTGCGATCGAAGACCGCGCCCCAGTGCTCCAGCTCGCGGACTCGATCCGGCGCTTCCTGGGCGTGGAGCTGCGCCATGCGCCAGTTGTTGAGCATCTTCCCGCCGAGCATCGTGTCCTTGAAGTGGACCTTCCAGGAGTCGTTGGGGTCCACGTGCCCGAGCGCCGCGGCCACGCCCCCTTCCGCCATCACCGTGTGCGCTTTCCCGAGCAAGGACTTGCAGACCACCCCGACCCGGGCGCCCTGAGCCGAGGCCTCGATGGCGGCCCGAAGCCCGGCGCCGCCGGCGCCGATCACCAGCACGTCCACGTCGTGGGTCTCGAAGCGGTCGGGGGTCACAGGAGCCTCACGTCGTGCCAGATGCCCATCGAGAGGAGACGGACGTAGACGTCGGCGAAGACCACCGCGAAGAAGGAGATCCAGGCGAATCCCGTGTGGTGCTCGTTCAGCGTCGTGACGCGTCCCCAGAGGCCGTGGCGCGCCTTGGCGTTCGCGCTGCACGAGAAGCAGTCCAGGTTGCCGCCCACCAGATGCCGGAAGGAATGGCAGGAGAAGGTGTAGAGCGTGATCGTTCCGGTGCTCGCCAGGATCACGATGGTTCCCAATCCCACGCCGAACTGACCGTCGAACCAGAGCGCCTTCCAGACGTCATACCAGAGGAAGAAGAGCCAGATGAAGGCGAGATAAAAGGCGAAGCGGTGGAGGTTCTGGAGCACGAAAGGGAACTTCGTCTCTCCGGTGTACTTGCCGCGGTGCAGCTCGCCCACGGCGCACGCCGCGGGGTCCAGGAAGAAGGACCGGTAGTAGGCCTTCCGGTAGTAGTAGCAGGTCGACCGGAAGAGCAGGGGCGGGATCAGGATCAGGAGCGCCGGGGAAAGCGGCCACCAGGGCGCGTGGATCTTGGGGGAGTAG
>Ga0075434_100000123_pt1 | contig 45651 bp, 43 predicted proteins | sample RhiMethybrSRZTD3_FD_75298 | JGI IMG/M metagenome (GOLD analysis project Ga0075434, IMG submission 75298) | Populus rhizosphere microbial communities from Tennessee, USA - Rhizosphere MetaG P. TD hybrid SRZTD3 | ecosystem: Host-associated > Plants > Roots > Rhizosphere > Soil | place: USA...
TCTTTGATGTTTTGATGGGTCCTGCCCACATCGTGCTTTATCAGAAGAACATCGAAGCGATCTGTTCGAGCGAGGCAGAAGTCCGCCACCAAATCCGGCAGACGCTTATCCACGAACTGGGGCACTATTTCGGCATGACCGAGGAGCAGCTTAGGGATGTTTAGGCTTTTTTCCTGATTCACCCACAAAACCGAGCCCCAGCGTCTCAACCTATCGACCTCCCGTTGTCGCGTGCGTTTCCGCGTCCATACCACTCCGGGTCATCCAATCGGCTTCACTGTGGGTATTACATTCCAACTTTAGACGGTGAAATGGTTCTGCCCATCAGGCCTCGCCGCTCGGCGGACTCCGAAGGCTGCAACCGCCGTGATGAAATATCAGCACCGCAGCCCCGGCAATGGCACACTCACCTCCAATCCGCTAAGCCTCGTTCCAACGAGCAGACTGCTGTGGTAGCAAGCCTCTGCCTGCTCTTCGGGCTTGGATATCTGATGCTTTTGCGAATCCACCCTTCCAAGTAGGAGCAGACGCGCGACGATGGCAAAACATGGCCGAGCTTTGCATGCTATTTGCCGCCAGGACACTTGGCCTTTCCCCAGGGTGCGTTCGAGGCAGAGCGAAACGCCTCATCTGCTTTCAGCCTTGCAAGGGCTGTGCGAGGAGATCAGTTGCGAGTACCTTCGCGCTGTTTGTCCGTTTTCCGAATGCCGGTAACGGACAAAATCTGCTGTAAATTCTTTGTTCTCCTACTCACCACAACAGAGAGACAAGGAAAATCATCGCCGCGACGAAGGCAATTTCAGTGAGACGTTTAGTCCAAATTGGATTCTTGACACCAAAGTACGCGACTGGAATTAGGAGGGTGGTGATCGCCATGATGAGACCGGCAAAGAGCGCGACCAGTGCACGGGCAGTCATTTTTTACTGCTTGCCCCCAATCGGATTAATCGTGAGCCCTAGACTTGAAAACCACGACCTAGATCAGCACCACCAGTTATCGCGATTGCTACGCCGAACGCTTGTCAAGCTTTTCAGAGGGTATTCTGCTGGGCGGTTTGGCGTGCGCTGCCCTGAGATGGAATGACAAGCACACTGAACAGAAAATCTGTTGGCAGAAGTCGCACGGATCGCGATGAGCCTGACACAAGCTGCTGCCGCAATCGTTACAACGTTGGCTGGCGGTTCTGCCGCAGAGGGTTCCAACCGTGTCGGCCAAGTGCCGAACTTCTACGATCTCGCAACGGGCTGGCATGGATTTAGCTTACGCTTCGAGGCGAGCACATGCGAGTTCGCAGGAGTGCCAGCCTGCAACTGGCTCGCTGCCTCGTTCACGCTCGAACAACTCCTCACGTCCCACCATCTGTGAATAGGCGGAGTTGCGAATTTTGAACCAAGTGCTCTGTTCCCGCTCGCTCACGTAAGGTCCGTGCTTGTGCTTCGCGACGATTCCTTCGAGGTCCATCCTGCATACACGCTCGAACAGTGCCACTCCTGCTCCTTCGATGTGATCCACTATTTGATAGGAGCCGACGAGGGAAGTCTTGATAATAATTTCCTGAGCTCGTGCTTGCGATCCCACGAGTGTATCGAGCCTGTGATCCTTACCCGCATTCCACAGCAGATCGAAAGCAAAGAAGCACGGCTGTCCACGACGGAAGAGTAGATCATTGAATCGAGGACAGCTCCTTGCCTGTCCAGACACACAATCTCGCCATCGAGCACGGCGTCATGCACTGCTATGCAGTCAGCAAAAATTCGGCACAGGTCATAAACAGCTAAATGCTTGAAAAGGTGGAGCGGGAGACGGGGATCGAACCCGTGACATCCAGCTTGGGAATATTTGCGTCCATGGGAGCCTTACGGTGCAGGAAGTGCGGAAATCTTTGCAAGAACGCATGTTATTCAACTTTGCGTCCTCCGTGCATCTTTGAGCACTTTTGTGCCATGAGGCGTAAGCTGACTTGTCATGTGGGGTTTTGTGTGGGGTTTTCAAATGCGTCACTGAACCGGCCATTCTGGGACGCCCGGATTTTGACGTGCCGACAACTTTTGCCTGCATTGTAGCTGAATTGACACGAGTCAAAGCTCCTTTCATTTGTTAGGTTGTGCGCAGGAGATTTTCATGCCGGAGAGATTAGAAAAAGATCATCCAGTCATTCAAAAGGAAATTCATGCCCTTGTTGATGAGGCCATGCGAGCGCGCGGAATCGACATCGAAGACCGCATGAGAGGCGAGCTTTTGCGACGCGCCGACGTTGAGTACGGCTATCGCGACCAGTTTGTAATCCGTTTTCTTGATCCTGACAAAAAGCGACTCTCAGCCAGTGCTTGCCTTGATCGGCTTCTGAACGCCCCCGAGCAGGCCTCCAACGTGCCAACGGGACCAGCCCGAATATTGTGGAGCGACAAGGAAGCCGTGCTACGTGCCGATCCTGAGCGGATTAGTCGGGGAGAGCTTGTGATTATCGACGATCGCGAGTACCCGCACTGATCTAAAGTCCACTCTGCGGACTTTACCTAGCCAGTGCAGGGCAGGACAACCCCGGCCAGCAAAGCGGTCCAAGTCTGACTAGGCAAACTGAGGAACTTGCACTCCGAAATGATCACGCAACGCCGCCTGCCATTCATGATCGGTTTTCAGCAGCCGTTCGTCCCGACGGCCATTTCGAGTCGTAATCAGTTTCCTTTCTGAAAGCGTGATACGCCCGTCCGGCATAGCCCGGCTACACACGCGTTTTCTGGTGAACGGAGATTGCGGCGAGGTCTGGTGGTAGTGACACATTTCCGAGAATTCTTCCAGTCGGCGCGGCGTTAGACTGAAAAGATATTCCGTTCGCCAGCCAGTTTCGATGTGTCTCCTCTCAAGCCGCAGTGAATCACCGTCCTCAACAATGCGAAACACTCCGCCTGTCTGCTCCTGCTCCAGCCCGATTTGAAGGCGAAGCGGATCAATAAAACAATCACCAAAACCCACGTCGGCTAGCCACGGCTCATCGAGATCGATGCGCAATGTGAGGTGGTCGAACTCCGGCCCGTAGCTTCCGTCGGCGCACGGTGCGCGAGCCGAAAGCAATGTCACCCTAAATCCTAGCGCCTCTAGAAGGGCAGCAAAAGCTCCGTTCAATTCGTAACAAAAACCTCCTCGGCGATGTTCGATGATCTTGCGGAGGAACGCTTGCTGATCGATGCGGATTTCGCGCTTCCAGCCGATATCGAGATTCTCGAACGGAACTGCGAACAGATGGGCGCGATGAATACTACGGAGCGTTTCAGCGTTGGGGGTCGCTGGCCCGGAATATCCGGTCCTTTCGAGATAAGCTGCGACATCCATCATGTGAATTGATGAACTGAGACCCAGAAGGACTCAGTGCCATGCCTATTGCCCTGATTATCGTGCGCAGCCGCGCTGGGAGTCGGCGGGGCTGGTACCTTTTTCCCGCCTCACCCCCGAAACCGTTGACGTTCCTGAGCGGGCGGACCTAGCGGCTCAGGATGCTCCGGCGCTGCTTGCGGCACAATTGTGGATGGCTTGTACTCAGCTCCGAGTGCCGTACCAAGCCCACCCACGGTGACAATAACTGCCACTTCGGAAGTCGACCCCACTGCCTCGGCTTCGGTCCCAGTGGAGGTTGTGCTGCCCAAACCATCTCACTGATGGATTAGAGAATCATGCGGCTACTACTTCTAATCCTTCTACCGGAAAATCCATCACAGGCAATCAATCCACGGGTACCAGTATCCCCGATGCCGAGTTGTTACGTTATACTTCCGCACGAGCGCAGACACTATAGTGACGAATCAGTATCAAACGTATCCCCTAATCAAGTCATCATCGTCGCGCAAGATTATAGAGTACGTGGCGAATGTGCTTCTCATCGCAACCATCGTGCTGCTTCTGAAGGCGTCCGAAGCAGTAGCAATGACTTCTCCGGGTGCATTTCTTATGGTCGGCGCATTTGCAGCCAGCGGCATTCGTGGAGGGTTATCGTTCCAGCGACCTGCGATTTTCCAATAAATTAAGTAAAGCTATTGGAACAGAATCAGGCGGAGTAGCGGCGTTGGGGTGGAATGGTATTTGGCTCATTAGCAATTCTTTTCGGGGTTCTATTCATACTCGGAGCCATATTCAAACCAGATATTTTCAAGGCTTGAGTCAAAACAGCCCACCACCGAATGTTCGGTAGTGGGTCCACGGTAGACCAAGCATTCCACGAAGCTACCGGTGAGCCGCGAAGAAGAAATCATGATGTTACTGCAGTTTCGTGTACCCGATGTGGCGTAGACAATCAGAGCGACCGTGCGTGATCTTCACTTTTTCAATGTGCCGTACCACCAACCGTTATTGAAATCCAATGTGTAGATCACGGCACCGTGGGACCAAAAATAGACCTGAGCTGCGCTCTGTGCGCCCATCTCGCCAGAAAACCACACGGCGCTTCCCACTATTTTGCCAGACATATTTATTTTCCCTGCATCCGGTCCCAACCCGGTGCGAACATACTCATGGCGATCGGCGTGGGCGCAATGATGAGCCGCACGGGATTCCTCGTTGCCGTCGCCTTGATGGTGGTGTTTTCCTACCGGCTGATCCTGCGCGAAGAAACCGAACTGCGGGCCAATCAGCGCGAGCGATATGAGCGTTACGCCAACGCTGTCCCGCGTCTTTGGCCTTCGCTGTTAGCAAGGGCAGTCTCCGCGGGGCGCCAGCCAAATTGGAAAGACGGATTCAAGGCAGAATCATGGTATTGGGGATTCGCCGCATCCAGTATTGCATTCGCGATAACTTTGAACCTGAAAGTATTCTTCGCGATATTTGTAGCCAGCATTGTGGTGTTCTGGGTCTCGTCGGCAGTTCTGGGGAAGAAGTCCGCCGGGCAAGCCGCGCCTTAAAGGCTCCAGTCAGAACAACGAAATCGGCTCGCTGCCCTTGCTGTCCAGCCGTAATCTATACTGCCAATCCAAGTGAGCCCCCAACAGGAAAGCTCTAAGCCGCAACTAGCCCGCGATCTTGGAGCCACCCACGCCACCGCGGTTGTGGTTGGAACCGTGATCGGCAGCGGAATCTTTCTGGTTCCCTCCGACATGATGCAGGCCGTCGGCTCGGCCAGGCTTGTGTATTTGGCGTGGCTGGTGGGAGGAGTGCTGTCGTTTTTCGGCGCGCTCGCGTATGCCGAGCTCGGTGCAATGAAACCCGAGGCGGGCGGCGAGTACGTCTATCTTCGCGATAGCTTCGGGCCGCTCGCCGGCTTTCTCGATGCCTGGACCTGGTTCCTGGTTTCCAAGCCCGCATCGATAGCGACTCTTGCCACGGGCATGGTGCGCGTACTGGGGACATTTTCCGCGTTGCGGTTCCTTTCCGATCCAATCCCCGGCATTCCCTACGCGCTTACCTACGGACATCTGGTCGCGGTCTCTGCTGCGCTGCTCATCACCTTCCTTAACTACATCGGGATAAAACGAGCTGGCGAGTTCCAGCTGATTTTCACATTACTCAAAGTTGCCATCATCGTGGCCATCGTTGGCGTGGGTTTCAGCTTCAGTGCCGGGACATTCCACAACTTCACGGGAACTTATGCAGGAGCCAAGGGTGGTGTGGCGGGTTTCATGGCGGCGATGGTAGCGGCCCTGTGGGCGTACGACGGATGGAATGACCTGAACATGATTGCGGGCGAGGTACAGAAACCCGAGAAGAGCTTGCCCATTGCTCTAATCGCGGGGGTCGCAATTGTCGTGGCACTCTACATTTCGGTGAACGCGGCTGTGCAGTACGTGCTTCCTCCCGATGCAATTGCCATGTCGCCGCGGCCTGCGTCAGACGCGATTGCAGCCGTTCTGGGCCATATGGGCTCGGCAATCGTGTCGCTCGGGATGGCAATCTCTATGCTCGTCGCCATGAACGGTACAATCATGAGCGGAGGCCGTATGCCGTACGCGATGGCGAAGGACGGGTACTTCTTTTCTGCTCTGGCGAGAGTACATCCCCGATTTCACACTCCTTCGGTCGCACTAGTAATTCAGGCAATTCTTGCTTCCGTCCTGCTCCTGCTCGGGGGCAGCTTCCGTCAGTTTTTCTCGTTGGCGATTTTTTCTGAGTGGTTGTTCTACTTGCTTACCGTCGCCGCGCTTTTTATTTTCCGATGGCGGGAACCAAATGCGATTCGTCCATATTGCGCCTGGGGATATCCTATCGCACCTCTGTTTTTCGTGCTTGCCGCCGCCGTCTTGCTCTTCTACACATTTCGGGACAATTGGCCGAATTCAGGATATGGCCTACTTGTGATTCTGGCGGGCATACCTTTTTTTTACGCCTTCGTTCGGCGGAAGGCGCGGATGGCTTCCAAAAGCATCTATCCTTAAAGATCGCTGAGGAGCCCAAAATGGGACAATCCCGTTTACCTTCTTGGTGAGGTTACTTTCGTACACTAACTCAGGACACATTTACCCCCTTATCCTTCTCCCGTAAGTTGAATCCTCTACCCCCGTGCGTTTGCCCAGGCCGGGTTTGCGGAGCTTTGCTTGTCCACGCCTCAAATTTTCGAGCTGGCGCTGCTGTCGGAACGCAAGATCGACCGGCGTATCGTCGCGGGTAGCTACGGTTTCGTATTTTTGCTCGTCGTGTCCACCATCAATATTGGTCTGATTTGGCCACAGCGCTTGCAGCTCACGCACTATCACGTTACCGAACTAATCCCGCTTCCAAGTTTGAGGCGAGAGCCGCCAGAGCTGAAACCCGCTGCCGCGCTGCCCGCGAAGCGGTTGCCACCTGCGCCGGTCTTTGAGTCTCCGAAGCTGGTGGTGCCGCGTGAGCTACGCGTGCCTCGTCAGCGCCCCGAAGAAGCGCCAAAAGTCGCTCTGAATAATTTCACACCAGCGCCGCTGAAGGTCCTGGGAGGCGCCCGCCCGGCACAAATTGTCCACACCGGCGAATTTGGCAGCTCTGCGACGCCCACGATCAATGCCCCTGTACAGAACGTCCAGACCGGCGGCTTTGGCGACCCCAACGGACTTCGAGGACAGGGCAAACCGACGGCTCACCTGGTTGCGGCAAATACTGGGTCATTTGATCTGCCGCAAGGAGCCGGTTATGGAAACGGTGCCGGCGGCGCCACAGGATTGAAGGGCACCATCGCCAGCGCCGGATTCGGAAGTGGAATCGCGCAACCGGCACAGGGTGATGGCCGCAATTACGGCGGAGGATCGCCACGCGCTGCCGGATTTACAGCGCAGCAGGTGACGCAACCCGGTCGAAAACCGCCAGCCGAGACTGCACCAGCAACGGCACCTGTCGAAATCATTTCCAAGCCAAAACCGGCCTACACTCAGGAAGCTCGCCAGCTAAAGCTTGAAGGCGAAGTATTGCTGGAAGTTATGTTCGCTGCGAACGGGCAGCTGCACGTGAATCGTGTGGTCCGGGGGATGGGCCACGGCTTGGATGAAGCCGCTGTCACTGCCACCGACAACATGCGATTCAAACCGGCGCTGCGCAACGGGCAACCAGTGGATTCGACAGCAATCGTTCATGTGGTGTTCCAACTAGCGTACTAAAAGACGGAGAGAATTCAGTCATGTCTAAGTGCAAATGGATCATCGGCCCTTTTCTGCTCGTCGCGCTCAGTGCGATGGCGCAGCCAACAAGCGAACAGTCTTTCAGCTCTAACACGAAGGACTCGAACACTGCACCGACTGAATTAGTTGTTCGACCTTCGAGCTCGCCACAGACATCCGTAACGGCTACGCCGACCGATATGGATCAGGTCGTGAACCGAGTTATCGAGCGTGAGCGGGCGTTGATGGATATGCTGAAAACCCGGACACCGCTGGTGGAAACGTATCTGCAGAATCTGAAACTCGATCCGACCATGGGCCCCGCGCCGGCTCAAGATCATTATTTCTTCGGCCGCATGGACCTGGGGGAGACCGTCGATCGTCGCGATTATCTTTCCAAAGATGGCAGTTTCCAGGGCCACGTGCTCGGGGGTTTCACGAAGCTATTCAAGTTCGAGTATCGGCCCATGGGATTCGCCTGGATGATCTTCGCCGACCGCCAGGACTTCAACCGCAATACTTATGACTTTAAGTACGTACACCGCGAGTTCCTGGGTGACGTGCGCTGTTTCGTGTTCGATGTCACCGCCAAGAAGAACACCGGAAATGGACGTTTCCAGGGCCGCATCTGGGTGGAAGATCAGGACTACAACATCGTGCGCCTGAATGGTACGTATGCTCCGCGGCCACGTACCGCGTCTTTCTTTCACATGGATAGCTGGCGCCTGAACCTGATTCCCGGATATTGGGTTCCCGCCTACATCTACAGCGAAGAAGGCGACTTCAGTTACGGCTCCAAAGACAAAATGGCGTTCAAAGCCCAGACCAGGCTCTGGGGGTACGATCTTCAAAAGGTGGGTAAAGACACGGAACTCACCCAGGTGCTGGTCGATTCCACTGTGAAGGATGAAAGCCCGGCAGCGCAGGATTCTTCTCCTCTACAGGCGCAGCGGCTGTGGCAGCAACAGGCGGAGGACAACGTCATTGAGCGTTTGCAGAATGTCGGCCTACTCGCTCCCGAAAGTGAAGTCGATAAGGTTTTGCAGACTGTCGTAAACAACCTGGAAATCACCAACAACCTGGAATTGCCCCGGCCGGTGCGGACGCGGGTAATGCTCACGTCGCCGCTCGAAACCTTCAGCGTCGGCAATACCATCGTGGTCAGTCGTGGGTTGATTGACGTCCTGCCGGATGAGGCAAGCCTCGCGATGGTGCTTTCCCACGAACTGGCGCACATCCTGCTCGGCCACAATCTCGGCAGCAAATACGCTTTCAACGACCGTATGCTCTTTTCCGACGAATCCACATACCAGAACCTCGGCTTCAAGCACGTGCCGCAAGAGGAAGAAGCCGCTGACAAAAAGGCTCTCGACCTGCTGAAGAACTCGCCTTACCAGGCGAAGCTGGATAGGGCTGGGCTGTTCCTGCGCCAGCTCGCCGATCGCGGACCCGCGCTCTCCGCGCTTCTTACCGCCCATTTAGGCAACAAGCTCACGGACGACAAGGGCGGGGTGCAGCGCCTCTCAGCGCTGATGAGCGCGGCCCCGGCTCTTGAACCGAAGAAGCTGGACCAGATCGCCGCGCTTCCACTAGGTGGCCGGGTCAAGCTGAATCCCTGGACCGATCGCGTAGAGCTGATCAAGACAGCTCCGGTTGCAATTACGTCCGCACGTGACAAAATGCCGTTCGAAGTCACGCCGTTCTTCCCGCGCCTGAGCCGCTATGGTGCCGTGACGACTGCAGGCGCCCCGGCGGGGGCCGGCAACCCGAGTGCGGCAAACTAGACCAGCCGATCAGTTTTACGACTAGGCAGGCTTGCCACGTAGCCCACTCCGAACGTCACTGCCGTCCCTATCATGACCCACCATGTCCACGGGATATGCAGTCGCCAAAGATACAGTTCCGTGCAAAAACCGCACACCATGCCAAGGATTGCGCCATTCTGGTTGGCGCGTCGCGTCAACACGCCAAGTAAAAACACACCCAAAAGCGCACCGTAGGCGATGGAAGCAATCTGCAACCCCACTTCGATCACTCGACCCGTGCTGCTTAGCGAGTAGACGGCCAAGCCAAAGAGAACCAGCGCCCAGAAAAGAGTTGCCAGGCGCGACAGCCGTACGCGCTGCTCTTCATCCATCGCGGGTTTGCGCCGCAGGTAGAAATCAATGATTGAACTCGAGGATAACGAGTTCAAGGCTGCGCTCAGGTTCGACATCGCAGCCGCGAGTATCGCGGCAATGAGTAAACCTGAAAGACCATGTGGCATCTGTGTGACAATAAACGTTGGGTAAATCCTGTCGGGCTTCCCGAATTGCGCCGAAGGCGCGTGATAAAAGGCAAACAGCATGACACCCACGAGAAGAAACAAAGCGAACTGAAACAGAATCGCAATTCCGCTGGAAAGCAAAGCCGTGACCGACTGCCGTTGATTCCTGGCCGCCAGCAGCCGCTGCACTATTAACTGGTCAGTGCCGTGGCTGGCCGTAGTCAAAAAAGCACCCCCGATCAGCCCCGCCCAAAATGTGTACGGCCTCCAGAAGTCAGGAGTAAAGTCGAACACCCGCAACTTATGCGCGCTTTCCGCCGCAGCATGAATCGCGGCCCATCCGCCAGGGACAAGATGCAGGATCGTGACCAGTCCGACAATCGTGCCTCCCACGTAGATCGCCGTTTGCACGACATCGGTCCAGATCACCGCTGCCAGCCCGCCTTCAAAGGTATAAATCAAAGTCAGAGCAGTAATGATCGCGATCGAAGCAACTTCCCCGGTGCCAAGCGCAATGGCCACGACGATCGAAACCGCGTACACGCGCACGCCCTCCGCCGCCGCACGAGTAACTAAGAAAAGTCCAGCGGTTAAGGACCGCAGAGTCCTCCCGAAGCGCCGCTCGATGAGTTCGTAGGCGGTGTAAAGATCTCCGCGAAAATAGTGGGGAAGCAGAACGAAACTGATAATCACCCGGCCCACGACATAGCCCATCACAACTTGCAGGAACGTCAGATTCGTGTCGTAGGCGAGCCCCGGGATGCTGATGATGGTCAGCGTGCTGGTCTCAGCCGCCACAATGGAGAGGGCAATCGCCCACCAGGGAATATTCCGATCGGCAAGAAAATAGTCGCGCAGCGATTTTTGTCGTTTGCGGAACCGCAGGCCGAAAGCCGTGATGCCCGCGAGGTAAAACACGATGATCGTGAGATCGAGCTGGTTTAGTCCCATGAGTCGGAAGATTGCCCTGAGCGAGATTCAAGAATCTGTTTTGGGTCCAGCCATGCCGCCCAATGCCGCGAAAACCTGTGGGCTTTACCCCCCGAGGGTTGGTCTTCTTCCTCCCTGAAAGCATTGATGAAACCAGCCCTGCCTATTTCTTCCCAATCGCCATAATGTGTGCACTCGCGCCGAGCAGTGCGCGCTCATTTTCCACCGTGCGGATGTGCGCCAGCAAGCGTTCGCGTTGTCGACCATCACGCCACAGGCGATCAAAATCCCGTGCCAACCACCCCGGGCCCTCGATCGCCGTCAACTCCTGCACTCGAAAACCAGCGGCGCTTAGTTCGCCGATCAGTTCTTCCGGCTGATGAAAATAAGCGGTCGTGAAATATATCGGGTTGTCAGTGACATTGCGGTGCTGGCCCTCGCGCAAATCACGTTCGACTATAGGCTGGAACGCAGGGTCCTCGAAGAAGCCGTGTGACAATGAATCCAGCAGCGAAGCAAAACGGCTGATGCCTGCGGCAAATACGATTCCGCCAATTCGCAGCACTCGAAATGCCTCCTTCAGGCAGGTCAGGCGGTCATTCCGCTCGGTCAGGTGGTAGAGAGGGCCGAGTAACAGCACGGCATCCGCAGATGAATGGTTCTCCTCCAGATGACGCGCGTCTCCGATGCGCATGCTGGCGATAGGCTTCGGTTGACGTGTAGAGTGCGCAAGCGCCTGATCGATGTGTTTAGGCACGGGATCAATCAGCCGCACTTCGTATCCCAGGCACGCCAGCCAGCTGGCGTAGACCCCGGAGCCGCCACCAACATCGAGAACTGCTGCCGGAGCGGGAGGAAGGTATCGCAGGATCAACTCCTGCGTGCGCGCATACTCCAGCTGGAACACGCCGGTTTGCAAACGCGAGTCTTCATCTACTTCTTGATAGTGAGCGACGATGTTCGCTAGATGGTCGTCTGTTCCAGCAGCCATAAGGGTGTGCAGCTCCATCCTAAACCGCGGAGCATTCCCGATCTGCTCAGGGTACCTGCCTTGTAAGCTACCCAGCACTTGTTCGTAGGGACACACGCTGCGACCGCCATGATAGAACTACGCACGTGGGTTTCTTCCTTGGTATCGACGGCGGTGGCACCAACACTTCATGCCTGATCGGCGATGAGAACTCGGTACTTGGTTCTGGCAGCGCTGGCCCCACTAATGTCGTTCGTGTGGGTGAGCAGATCGCGAGCGAATCGCTTGAAGCGGCAATTCGGCAGGCGTGTGCCGTAGCAAAGGTCGTGCCAGCGCAAATCGACCGAACCTGTATCGGCGCCTCGGGCGCTGGCAGACCGGAAATCAGCACGCTTATATCAAGTGTCATTTCGAGAATTGTCGGCGGTACCGTCGACGTCGTAGCAGATACGGTGATAGCGCTGGAGGCAGCATTCGGCAGCGGGCCGGGCGTGATCGTTATTGCCGGTACCGGTTCAATCGCCTACGGGCGCAATATCAAAGGCCAGACCGCCCGCGCCGGCGGTTGGGGACACGCCATTTCAGACGAGGGCTCGGGACATTGGATCGGACGAGCCGCTATTTCTGCTGCGCTAAATGCTTACGACGAACAGCAACAGCCACCGTTGCTCAACCGCATCATGCAGTCTTGGAAACTCGACACTTTCGGCGAGTTGGTAGTGCGAGCGAACGCTTCGCCTACCCCGGATTTCGCCGCCTTAGCGCCGGTGGTTCGAGCCGCTGCCGACTCCGGAGATTCGCTAGCTCGGGATGTTCTGAATCAAACCGGCACGCGCTTGGCTGCATTGTGCAAAATCGTCATACGGCGTTTGTTCTCGGATGCAGGCGCCGTCCCGGTGGCCATGTCCGGAGGTGTTTTCCGCAACAGCCCCCTGGTGTGCCAGGTTTTCTACAATAATGTGCGTTCGGAATATCCCGATGCCATCGTGAACCTGGGCGTCATCGATCCGGTTCGCGGCGCTCTGGAGCTGGCGCGAAAGAGCGCGGCACATTGAGGTTGAAACATCCTGAGCAGCACGTCAGACAATCCGAGCTCCGCACAAGAACCCTGCCGTCCAGGATCTCCCATATCGCTGGCGGAAGCCATTCATAGCGCTTCACCTGAAATACTGGCCGCAGCAGCTTCTGACCCCACGCTGAACGAAGAGCTGGCACTCACTTTGCTTCAGCGACGGGACCTTCCTACGGACATCCTTGCCCGCGTCAGTAAGAATGGCCGTGCTCTCGCCAGCCGCAAAGTCAAACTCGCGTTGATTGAACATCCTAAAGCTCCGCGCCATGTTGCCATCCCGCTTCTCCGCCACCTTTTCACGTTTGATCTCATGCGCGTGGCTCTCACACCCACAGTTCCGGCCGATGTGAAAATGGTCGCTGACGAAACTCTGATCAACCGCCTGGAAAGCATCCCCTCTGGCGAGCGGCTTTCGCTCGCAAAGCGCGGTTCCGCACGGATCGCTGCCGAGCTTCTCCTCGATCCGGAGCCAAGGGTCGTGCAAACCACGCTCGCGAACCCGCGACTCACAGAGGCGGCTGTGCTCCGCGCTCTCACGCAGAGCAACACGCCTGCAGCTTTGGTTGAAGCCGTGTGCCACAGATCTGACTGGTCGGTCCGTCGCGAGGTTCGTATTGGCTTATTGCGCAACGCCGGGACGCCGCTAGCTCATGCGCTGCAGTTCGCTCGTTCACTTCCGAGTACTCAGCTACGTGAGATTTTGCATAGCTCGCAGCTGCCTGAAAGCGTAAAGTCCTGCCTGCTGCGTGATTCTGTGGAAAGAAGCGAGGCCAGCTTAAACAGTCAATGCGGTCCGAAGTCTAACGTTTGAGAGACGCAGTTGCTGCGGTGCGATCTTTGGCTCTGCTGTCCGCAGGCCGTTCGTGCAATAGCTCCACGACTTCCTGATACAGGCGAGTCCGTGTCGCGTAGCGCTCAGAGGCGCGGGTGATATACCGCACGTGTACTTCAACGCCCGCGCTCGTGGGGCGCAAATTGATCGCCGGAGCGGCGGAAACGGAACGCACGCGGTACCGGCTCATGACCTTCTGCCATTCCTGTTCCGCAGACTGTGCGTTAGTCTCAGTTTCGCGCGTTACTACTTTCTGGATCGCATCAACGATCTGGTAAGGATTCTGGCTTGCCGGTACAAGGATTTCAATTTCATCCCAGAGCCACTGGCCGCTGGTAGAGAAATTGAAATAGTGGCCCTCGATCGCAAAGCTGTTCATGAAGGCAACCTTGCGTCCCGTGGGATGTCCGGTGTCAGTCCAGTTGCCGGTTTCAAGCAGAACGGTGTGCCAGAGATTGATCTCCACAACTTCGCCCACCACCCCGTTAATTTCTACCCAATCTCCCATGCGAAGTCCATTGCGCCCCATCAGAATGAACCAGCCCACGAAGGCGACGATGAAATCCTTCAGCGCGACCGTTAGCCCCGCACCAGCAAGGCCCAGAATCGTCGGCATTTGTTTTGGAGCGCCGACGATGACCAACAAAACAAGAAGTACTCCCACAGCTTGTAAGGCAAAGCGGATGACAACTCGGAGTGTATGCAGGCGTGTTCGATCGGCGGAAAGACCCTTGAAAAAGCTGTCAACCAAGCGGCCTGCAAGATAAACTGCCAGGAGAATGATGAAAATCAGCAGCCCGGATTGCAGCATCCTGTGGGTTGCCGCGCGCTGACGCAAGCGCACCAGGTCGATCCAGTTGGCGTACGTGTTGGCTAAGTCCTCGTGATCTTGAACGCGCTTATCCAGATCCGAGAGACTTTTCTGATCAACCGAAATGCGATGCAGTGAAGTAATCGCGCTTGCCGTGGCTGCGCCCGAGTTCCCCGCATTCCCTGAGGTGATCTGGCTGGCTGCATCTTGAGTAATTGCGGCCTTATTCTCCTGCTCCGTGCCTACGGCGCCTTCCAGGTCCTCGTGCGCCTGCAGTAGCGTTTCTTTGGATTTTCGGGCTTCGTCCAGAGCCTGCTGCAGCTTAGCTGCTTTTTCTCGTAACCCGGCCCAGGCAGAAAACTGCGCAACTAGATCATCCCCGACGGTACTGGCTTCTGAGATGCCGCTGTTCTGCGGATGACTCGCTTCGAACTCATGCTGAGCGGCTTCGTGCCGCTTGAATTGCCGCTGGATCCGTCCCAGGCGGTCCGCCCCTGAGCGCATCAGGTCTCCCTGGGCGTCCTCGAGTTCGTCCTGATCGAGTTCCAGTTGCGCCTTGGCTAAATCCAGTTGCTGCTGTAATGGCGTCCGGCGGTCTTCCTTTGTGGCCGCAATCTGTTTTTGCAGTCGGTCGATTGTCTGTTGAGTTGTACTAACCACAGCCTGAGCTTTGCTCACTCTGTCAAAGAGCGCTTTTACTTCCGGCGTAGGAGTATCCGGATGCTCAGTGGCATCGCGCATGGCCGCAGAAAAGGCGAGATCGACTTCGTGATCGGCGAGCTTGAGAGCCTGCTGCGCAAAACGCTGCTCATCTCGATCCACGGCAATCGCTGCAACAGTCCTGGCGGTTGTGAGTGGAGTCTCGTCGACTATAGGAGGCCGTCGCCGTCGTGCACCCTCGGTGCCGGTTTGCGCCGATTGCCGTGTCAGCACGAGCCCGACGCCCGCGGCGATCACCAATGCCAGAAGGCACAGCGTGACCACCCACTGATGAACTTTCATTGCGAACTTCATTTGAGCATGATTAAGTTATTGCACATTATAGTTCGCATCTGAAATTGGAATCACTCGCTGGTACACCCAGGAGCAGGAGCACTGGCGTAATCTTCTCGATGATTTGTCAGAGGTCTCATGAGTGTATTGGGTGAAATCGTTGATTTCAACGCTGCGCTTGTTGGCCAACTGCGTAATGGCGTTGGGCTCGACCCAGACTACTGGTTTACGCATTATTTTCTGGGCCGAGCCTATGAGCAAAAAGGAAGACTGCCGGAGTGCCATCGCTGAGTTTCAGCGCGCGGTTGAGTTGGAGAAGGACAATGCTGAGAATTGGGCAAATCTTGGACATGCCTACGCGCAGTCGGGCAAAAGAGCCGAAGCGCAAAAGATCATAGATCATTTGAAAGAATCATCGGCGCATGCCTACGTTGCGCCCATACAACATCGCAGCCATTTATGCAGGCTTGGGAGAAAAGGACCAGGCCTTCGCCTGGCTTGATCGAGCCTACGCAGAACGGTCGAGCCTTCTGGCAATTTACTTCAAAACGGACTCGCGTATGGACAACCTCCGCTCCGATCCGCGCTTTCTTGAACTCGTACGCCGCGCTGGGCTGCTGCAATGAGATATGAGCGATATCCTGTTTACCGGGGCAGGCCAGGAATTACTAATCTATTTCCGGAAGTGGCTCATGATCGCCTCTGCCTGCGTACGAGTCACAACCGATGAGAGCGCGGCTGCATCTGCCTGTTTTACTGCCTGAACGCTGCCGAAGTGTTCAAGCAACCGGCGAGTGGTGCTCTGGCCCACACCTGGAATCTCGCGCAATTCAGTGGAGCGGTCGCGCATCTGGCGGCGCTTGCGGTGAAAGGTTACAGCAAACCTGTGCGCCTCATCGCGCACCATTTGCATCAGATGCAGCACCGGGGAGTGGTGATCGAGAACCACCGGGTCATCCTCCTGCCCGCACACGTAGATGATTTCTTCGCGTTTGGCGATCGCCGCCATTGGCTGGTTGATGATCTCGAGCGATTCCAGGGCCTCAGCCGCAGCATGGAGCTGGCCTAAGCCACCATCGATCAAAATCAGGCTGGGCATCTTTTTCTTTTTTTCCCGCACCCGCGTGTAGCGCCGGGTGACCACCTCGCGCATCGAGGCAAAATCATCCACGCCATCAACACTGCGAATGATGAATTTGCGGTAGTCGGATTTCTTCATCTGTCCGTCTTCCCAGACCACCATCGAGGCCACCGTTTCAGCGCCTTGAATGTGCGAGATATCAAAGCACTCAATGCGCCGCGGCAGCTCAGGCAAGCCAAGCGCATCCTGCAAGGCTTCCTGAATCGCCCGAATGCTCGGCTTCATGACCCGGAAACGCTGGTCGTAGGACTGCTTCGCATTGTTACCCGCGAGATCGATCAGCGCACGTTTATCCCCCCGCTGCGGAACGGTGATGTGCACCCGTGTGGGGCGGGCGCCCCCGCCCGCCAGTTGGTCTGAGAGCAACTCTTCCAGCATCTCGCGATCTTCGAAGTCCACCGGAACGAAAATGTTCGGTGGAACGTAGGGTTGCCCGATGTAGAGCTGCGTGAGGAGAGAGGAGAAGAGAGTGCCGGGGTCCAAGGAATCAGTTTGCGGACGAAGCTCCGCTCCGTCCAGACCTGCCGTAGCTCCGCCACTTCGGGCTTCCGATTCTGGCAATTCATCCCAAAAGAATTCGCGCCGGTCGAGCACGCGGCCGCCGCGCACGTGAAAAAGGTTCACGGCCAGCATGCCGTTTTCATAGTGGTACCCGAAGACATCGGCGTCATCCCCTTCCACCGAGGCGATTCGCTGTTTTTCCTGCAGCTGCTCTACGGTGGAAATCAGGTCCCGGCACCTGGCAGCGCGTTCGTATTCCTGATCTTCAGCGGCTCTTTCCATCCGCTGCCGCAGGGAGCGCGACAGGTCAGTTTGCCGCCCTTCCAAAAACAACTTCACATCTCGCACCGCCTCCTGATACGTCTCCGGCGTGACATAGCCCTCAACGCACGGTCCCACACAGCGCTTGATGTAGTACTGCAGACACGGACGCGGATGGTAACGGGTGAGGTCGACCTTGCACGAGGGAATCAGAAAGTGCCGGTGAATCAAATCCACGATCCGGTAGGCCAGGTTGGCAGGGAAGTAGGGCCCGTAGTAGACGCTGCCATCTTTCCTCAGTCGGCGCGTGACATAAACGCGCGGAAATCGTTCGCTGATCGTCAGCTTTATGTAGGGATAGGTCTTGTCGTCCCTGAGCAGGATGTTGAATCGTGGCTTCTTTTGCTTGATGAGGTGATTCTCGAGCGCCAGTGCCTCCTTGTTGTTGGCGACGATTATGTAATCGACGTCGACCGCTTCACGTACCAGCGTGCCCGTTTTGGCGTCCTCGACCCGACCTTCGTGGAAATACGATGACACCCGGCTGCGCAGGTTTTTCGCCTTGCCTACGTAGATGACCTCGCCCTCGGCATTTTTGTATAGATAAACGCCGGCCGTGGTCGGCAAGGTCCGAATTTTCGCGTGAAGATCCATCTATAAAAATTTTAATGGAAAGCGCCCGCCAGCGTTTAGGCTGGTATTTGGCTGTCGACATCATGTGAAGGCGGCTACTTGGTCCTCTTCTGGATTCTGTTCAACCTGTTTGTTCTGGCAATGTTGGCTCTCGACCTGGTGGTCTTCCACCGGCGCGTCCATACGGTCAAATTTCGCGAGGCGCTCATGTGGAGCGGCCTGTGGATTGGCCTGGCAGCGGTCTTCGCCGTCATCGTGTACTACTGGCATGGGCGAGCGGCCAGCCTCCAATTTGTAACCGGCTACGTAATCGAGCTTTCTCTCAGTATCGACAACCTTTTTGTTTTTCTGTTGATATTCCGGTATTTCCGCGTCCCATCCACTCACCAGCACAAAGTGCTGTTTTGGGGCATTCTGGGCGCGTTGGTGATGCGTGCCGTGTTTATCCTGCTCGGCGTGGGGCTGATCAAGAAATTCCACTGGATCATCTACATTTTCGGCGCCCTGCTTGTTTACAGCGGCATCAAGTTGTTCAGGCAGCAGGAAGCGGAGATTCATCCCGAACGCAACCCGCTCTTGCGCCTGTTCCGCAAATGGATGCCGGTAACCAAGGACTATGTAGGAAACAAGTTCTTCGTGCGCCAGCCAGGGTTGTATGCCACGCCTCTTTTCATCGTGCTTCTGGTGGTCGAGACCACGGACGTGCTGTTCGCCGTCGATTCAATCCCCGCGATCCTGGCAATCACCTTGAACGCCTTCATTGTGTACACCTCGAACGTGTTCGCGATTCTGGGTTTGCGTTCCATGTATTTCGCCCTGGCTGGGATGATGGAGTTGTTCCATTACCTTCATTACGGCCTCGCACTCGTGCTGATCTTTGTGGGAGCCAAGATGCTCGCCTCTCATTACATCGAACTCCCCACCGAACTGGCGTTAGGCATCGTCGCCGGGATTCTGATCGTCTCGGTGCTGGCCTCGCTGATTCACCCGCGAAAGCGCGAATCTCAGGAATCCTAGGCCAGCTATTGATTACGTTATGATGTGGACGCATGACGCGCCTCACAGTATCGGTGCAGCCTCGGCCCTATGAGGCTGTGATTGAGAGCGGAATCCTGACGAAGGTGGGGAATTTCCTCCCGGAACTGTTCGCCGATTCGTTCCTCGCTTCGCGCCAGATGTTTGTAGTTACCGTTCCGCGCGTCCGGCGGCGCTGGGGAAAGGTGCTCACTCAATCTCTGACGGCCGCAGGTTTTAAACCCCGCCTTATCGACATGCCCGATGGTGAGCCCTACAAGCGCCTTGCCACTGTCGAAAAACTGGCTGAAAAGTTAGCACAGTCAGGTGCGGATCGAAGCTCGGTCATCCTGGCGCTTGGCGGTGGAGTCGTCGGCGATGTCGCGGGCCTGCTCGCGTCGCTGTATATGCGCGGAGTAGATGTAGTGCAAATTCCGACTACCGTGCTCGCGCAAGTGGATGCCTCCATCGGCGGCAAGACAGGAGTGAATCTTCGCGCGGGCAAGAATCTCCTCGGTACTTTTCACCAACCGCGTGCAGTATTGATCGATCCAGATGTCTTAACCAGTCTGCCAGAGCGCGAATTTCGCGCCGGACTCTATGAATCAATCAAGTGCGGTGTCATCGGCAAGCCCGCGTTGTTTGACTTCCTGTCCAGCACCGATGCCAAGCGCCTGCGGCGTAATCCCGCTAAGCTCGCATGGGTAATTGCAGAATCCGTCAAATTAAAAGCAGAGGTTGTGTCGAGCGACGAGCGCGAGAGCGGCCTGCGTCGCGTGCTCAACTTTGGCCACACGATCGGTCATGCGCTGGAAGCGGAGACTGGCTACCGGCAATTTCTGCACGGCGAAGCGGTTGCCTGGGGAATGATTGCTGCCACAAACATCTCTGTCGCAACCGACCGGATCGATCACCAAGCCGCAAACCGGGTCACCGAAGCCGTGCTTCGGCTGGGGCCCTTGCCAGGCGTCAGGGTCAACGGTCGAAGCATTCTGCACTTGCTTCAGACCGATAAAAAGACTCGCAACGGCAAGCTACATTTTGTCCTTCCCCGCGAAATCGGAAGGGTTGAGATCGCCAGCAACGTGCCGGACAAAGTGGTGCTGGAGGCCATAGACGAGCTGAAACGAGTCTCCAAGGGATGATCCCCGACAGTATCGCCCTTGTCATCCTGAGACCGAGCGCAGCGCGGCGGAAGGATATATGCATTTTGCTGTGACGCACGACCACGTTCTTGGCAGTATTGGCCAACGCTGTCCCTAAACTTTGAGCAAACCGGCACAACAGAGTAACAGCGACGTCATCGGAGCCGCGCCCGAAGGAGCAGCCGATGCCGCCTCCACCGCGCGCGCCATACGCGCCATGTTCACCTCCATAGCGCCGCGTTACGATCTGCTGAACCATCTTCTCTCCTTCAACATTGACCGGATCTGGCGTAGGAGAACAGCCAGAACATTCGCTCATATTCTTCGCCGCCCGCACTCACAAGTGCTTGACCTGTGCTGCGGAACAGGAGATCTGTCACTTGCGCTGAGTCGTCAGGCAGCGCGCACCGATGCAAGGTTTTTCGGGGCTGACTTCTCACATGCCATGCTGCAGCGGGCAGCTGTCAAATCAACCGGAACTAAACTGTGCTGGATCGAAGCTGACGCTTTATCCTTGCCATTCGCCGATTCCAGTTTCGATCTCGTGACCGCTGCCTTCGGCTTCCGCAATCTTGCCAATTACGACGCCGGCTTGCGCGAGATTTTCCGCCTGCTGCGTCCGGAAGGTGAATGTGGAATTCTGGAATTTGGCGAACCCCCGGGATTGCTTGGGAAAATGTATCGTCTGTATTTCAGGCGCGTGCTACCGGCAGTGGGGATCGTGGTTTCGGGTGTGAGAGGGCCTTACAATTATCTGCCCGCCTCGGTTGCGCGCTTTCCAGGACCTCAGCGCATCCTGAACTCCATCCGACAGGCAGGATTCCCAGAAGCTTCGTGGCAGCCCTATACCTTCGGTATCGCTGGACTCTATCGCGCAAAGAAATAGCGGAATCCCATCTTTAACCCGCTGCTGATTGTGCAACAAGACGGCCTTCCAATTTGAAGCAATCCGCAAAAGCGTCGGTGATGGTGTAGCGGATTACATCTTCATAGTGCTCGCCCAGAAATCTTCGCAGCCGTTCCGTGCTCATAATGTACTCGCCGGTCATGTAGGGCACCGCTTCGGGCGGAATAGCGGAGATACCAAGTTCCCAGAGTACTCGCAGCACCAGCCGGAAAGCTGGTTTTCTCGGCACACGCCAGAGTGTTGCTTTTGCGATCGCAATGCACTGCTCGAACGTCAACGCTTCGCCTCTGCCTGCGACATTGAGAATCGTCAACCGCTGAGACTCAGGTTCGGTCTTGCACAGAATATGTTTGATAAGCCGGCCCATGTCGTCCACGTGCACAAACTGAATACGATTTTCCAGATAGCGCCTGCCGTACGGCAGCAGGCACGCCAAACGCTTTCCCTGATCGCGCATCTTGAGGGCGCGGCTGCTTCCCCCGCTCGGCGTCCCACGGAAAGCCCCAATCAGGTAATTGTCCACAGTGGCGCCCGCGAAAATATGCGGACGCAGCGTATAAACACTGCATCCGCGCAGCGCTGGAGCGCGCTGCTGCACCACTCGGTCGGCTTCCATCTTGTGAATTGCGTAAGGTAATGTGTGTGCGCCCAGTGGGTGCTCCTCAGGTACCGGCCCGCGCAGATCAGATCCATAAACCGAAACGCTGCTGGGAAAAACGAACTTCTCGACGACATTCACTTCGCGATTCAATTCACTGATGGCTTCCATTACGCGCGCCGTCCCCGCCACGTTGATCCGCCACATGCGCTGCACATCCAGGATTCCATTGCGCACCGGATCGATCACAAACGCCAGGTGAACGACCGCCCTGGGAGAAGTCTGACGACACAAAACGTACAGCTCCCGGCACGATTCTTCCTGCCCAAGGTCCATTCGTTCGAAGCGAAGAGGTTGGTTGCTTTCGGGAGGTTTCAAATCCACCCCGATCACGTTGAACTCTTTCAGTTGAGGAAGAAGGCGAAGCCCGAGATTCCCTGAAATTCCCGTGACCAAAACTGTTGGCTTGTTATCCGCCATTTACTTGGGAGCAGATTCAGAGGACTTGCCAGGGGGCTTGGTGTCCTTTGGTGTTTCTTGCGGAGTAGCTGGCGCTTGACCGAAGTATTGCTCATTCAGTTGAGGCGTAGAAGCCTGCTGAATCGCCGCCATCGAATCCTTCATTCTTTGCGAGCGCAGAGTGCCTCGAATCTCCTCGCGTACTTTTTCCAAGGGCAGAACATTGGTTTCGAGCGCCTTGTACACGAAATATCCTCCGGGGCTGGCAAATAACTCTGAAACCTGGCCGGCTTTGAGATCCATCACCGAGCTCTGGTCGGGAGGAAGCGTCGTGCGCCGGACTTTGCCCAGCTTCGTGCTAGGAGTGCTTGTACTCAAGCCCGCCAGTGTGGATGCCTCTTTCTGAAGTGCGTCCATATCCTCTCCGGCAGCCGCGCGAGAGCGTAGGCTCTCCGCTTCCTTCTTCATGGCGTCTTGGGACTCCTGGTCGCGCTTCTTCGCCTCTTCATCACTCAGCTTCTCTTTGGGATCCGGCTGCTTAGTGCGAGGAATGTAGAGCCTCTGCACATCTGCTTCCTGATAGGCGGGAGCATTGCTCTGATAGTAGTCTTCCACTTCTTTATCGGAGATCGCCGAGGATTTTTCCTGCAAATGCTTGACCAGTTCCTGAGATAACACCTGAATGCGGGTGATTTTGAGCAGTTCTTCGTAGCGCGGTCCTTGGTCCAGGCCCATTTCGTGTGCCTGGTGCGCCATCACGATTCCATTCGCATAACGTGTGGCAAGCTGGCGTCGTGTCGCCGGCGGAGCACCCGCAGCGACGGCATTGAGCAGCTGTTCGAATTCCTCTCGCGTGATCACAGTCTTGCAGTCGGAGGCTTTCGCTTTGCCCGCCTCCGGCTGGTCACATGTTCCCGGAATAGTGATGACGGCAGCCGTCAGCGGCACCTGGGTGGTGCCCGGAGTGCTTGTGCTTGAGGCCGTGGCCGCCGGTTTCTGGGGCGGGGCGGGAGCTCTCGCTGCCTGTCCCCATGCAAGCGCTCCAAGCAAAAAATAGACCAATACCCTACGCATGAGCTAAAGAATTCCCTTATGGGACGGTGTTGCGAGCATCCTAGCACACAGCCCGAGCCTGGTCCTCGCGGTCGGCGTCTGATAGGTCTGTCGTTTGAAGCCCGCCGTCTATAATTCCGCCATGGCGGGATCGCCGGCAGTCTATAGCCCGGACTCGATGCGGGCTGAAAAGCGCGCAGTTGCCGGAAATTCCGTGCTGGCTGCGGTCGCCATCACCGCCCTGAAAATTATTGTCGGCGTTACCACCGGCAGTTTGGGAATTCTATCGGAAGCCGCGCATTCGCTCTTGGATCTCATCGCTGCCGTAATCACGTTGTTCTCAGTGCGTGTTTCCGACAAGCCGGCTGATGCAGAGCACCAGTACGGCCACGGCAAGGTCGAGAATTTTTCTGCTTTCATCGAAACTGGCCTGCTTCTGCTCACTTGCTGCTGGATCGTATACGAGGCCATCAAGCGCCTCTTCTTTCATCAGGTCGATATCGAACCCAGCGTAGCGGCATTCCTCGTGATGTTCTTCTCCATGATCGTTGATTTTTGGCGCTCCCGCGCTCTCGGACGAATCGCCTGCAAATACGACAGCCAGGCGCTAGAGGCTGACGCGCTGCATTTTTCTACCGACATCTGGTCGAGTGGCGTAGTGGTGCTGGGCCTGCTTCTGGTTATGCTTGGCAGGAATTTAGGTATTGGCTGGCTTCGAGATGCCGATCCAATCGCCGCACTGTTTGTTGCCGGCGTCGTCGTTTACGTCAGTTGGCGTCTCGCGCGCAAGACGATCGACGCTTTGCTCGACGCCGCGCCCGCGGGCGTGCGCAACAAAATCATCGCGGCGGCCTGGAAAGTCGAGGGTCTTCTCGAAGTAGACCGCGTGCGCATTCGCCGTGCCGGGAACCGATACTTCGCAGATTTGTCCATCGGCCTCGCCCGCAACGTGACTTTTCAGCGCTCAGAGCAGGTTGCCGACGCCGTAACGCAAGCTGTGCACGATGTGTTGCCCGATGCTGACGTCGTGGTTCACCCGGTTCCGCGTGCTCTCCGTAGCGAAAACATTTTTGATCGTGTCCGCGCCGTCGCAACCCGCCATAATCTCAACGTCCACGATGTAAGCGTCCAGGAATTGGGAGGACGTCTGCTGGTCGAGCAACATCTTGAAATGGACGAACACCTTACCTTGAAGCAGGCTCATGATCAGGTCAGCGCGCTCGAATCAGCAATTAGACATGACGTACCGGAGATCTCTTCGATTCTCACTCACATCGAGAGCGAACCCGCCACCATCGAGGCTGGCGACGAGGTGGCGCGCGACTCCAGGATGGAAAAGCGGATTAAGGCCATCACCTCAGAGTTTCCCGAAGTTCTCGACATGCATGACATCGAGGTGAAACGAGTTCGCGACCGCCTGTACGCCTCTTGTCACTGCACGATGTCGGACGAATTGCCGCTTGCTCGCGTGCACGACATTCAGACCGACCTCGAAAAACGCTTCAAACAGGAATTCCCGGACTTGTTCCGCGTCCTGATTCATCCCGAACCCAGGACAGATAACCGGAGATAGTGATGACGGAAGCCCGCGCTACCTGGATCGATAACCACCGTTTCAATGGCGTCGCCAGCTCAAATCACCCGATCGTCGTCGATGGAGACAAAGCCAGTGGCAACAGTCCCATGGAACTCGTACTCATCGGACTTTGTGGGTGTACTGGCTACGACGTCGCAAATATCCTCGCCAAAAAACGTGAACCCTTCACAAGCCTTGAAGTGCGTGCCCAGGCGGAGCGCGCGCCGACTCCACCGACCGTGTATACCCAGATCAAGCTGACCTACCGCGTAGGAGGCAAGGTCTCGCACAAAGCGGTCGAGGATGCAGTGCAGCTCTCGAAGGAGAAATACTGCTCGGTTTCCGCCATGCTAAATACGACGGCAACCATCGCGCATGCAATAGAGTACGTGGAAGCGAAGTGACACAACGAGAATCGAGATGGGTTCTAGCAGGCTGCATAAAGAGATGTGATTCGTATCAGGGCATCGCTTCAGCGATGCCGTAAGTCGCCTGCATTCAATCGCGGCTTCAGAGGCTGAGGCGATGGAATAAAGTTCTTCCGTAGCCTGTTAGACTGGAGATATTTGGTTTTCTTTAGGTCCTTCGCCCGTCCTTTGCGTTCTTTGCGGTTAAAATCTTCTACGGCAAAACCAAACAAAAACCTGCCTGAGCAGAATTCAGTCTGAGTCCGATAATCGCCGACTTGCCCATCAAAGCGCATCCCGCTCGCGGATACTTTTACATCGCCGCCGCCACATTTTCATGGGCGCTGGCCGCCACCCTGGGCCGCGGCGTCTTTACCGGACGTTGGTTTGTTGCCGGCACTGTCGTGCATCCAATTGATCCCCTGATCCTCTCTCAAAGCCGCACAACATTTTCATTCCTCGCGCTCTTGCCCGCGCTGGTTCTCCTTCGGGGCACACGCAAGCTGCGTCTGGAACGCGGTGATCTCATTCACGTCTTTCTGCTCGGAATCTTGGGAGTCGCTGCGTCAAATTACTTTTACTATCTCGCTATCCAGAAGACGAACGTTGCCACCGCGATCATTCTGCAGTACACCGCTCCAGTCTGGGTGTTGCTCTACATGGTTGCGCGCCGATTCCAGAAGGCCACGCTATCAAGAATTGCCGCGGTCGGGCTGGCTCTGCTGGGGATTGCCCTGGTAATCGGAATCTTCAGCTCGGGATTGCGGCTCGACAGCATTGGAGTGACTGCTGCACTTGTTGCTTCGCTCTCCTTCAGCTTTTACAACGTTGGTGGACACCGTCTTCTCACGCGTCATGATCGTTGGACGGTGCTCCTGTACGCGACCGGAAGCGCGGCTCTGTTTTGGATTTTCGTTAACTCGCCGTCAAAAATAGCTTCCGCCCATTACTCAGGTGGGCAATGGTTGTTTCTGCTTGTTTTTTCGCTGCTTTCTGTCTTGTTGCCATTTTCGTTTTATTTTGCTGGACTGCAGCACCTGGAGCCCACGCGAGCAGTGATCGGCAGTTGTCTCGAGCCTGTATTCTCCATCCTGGTAGCAGCGATCGCTCTTGGCGAAATCCTGCGCCCCATGCAAGCCATTGGCATTGTGTTTGTGCTGGCTGCGATCCTGGTTGTGCAGCTGCCGGATCGGAGGGCGGAGGAAACCGCAACCCTGATCGAACCGATCGAATAAACCTTTACTCCAACCGCTTTCCTTTCGTCTCCGGCAATTGCGTGGCTACCAGGCAGGCCAACAGGAACGATGCCCCGCACAGGTAAAACGCCCAACTCAGGCCTTTCGTCTGGCCTGCTCGTCCGATTACAAACGGAGCAACTGAACTAAGCGCCCTCGCTCCGTTGTAGGTAAAACCCAGCGCACGCGCACGCACGGCGGTCGGAAAGATTTCACTCCCGATGATTCCCGATCCCGAGAAAAATCCTGTGCCGAAGAAGGCAACGACGGCGCCTAGCACGAGAAGCGCCCACGGTTCTCGTGCCTGAGCGTAAAGCGGAACTAGAACACCCGCCATGAATGTATACAAGAGAAAAGATTTGCGTCTTCCGAGCTGATCGGCCACCCAGCCAAAACCGGCATATCCCGGGAACATTCCGAACAAGTTAAGGACCACCAGCAGTGTGGTTGTTCCCATCACGCCGAAGCCACGTCCTCCTTGCTCTACCGGCAAAGACAAATACGGCGGCATCCACGTGAACAGTCCCCACCAGGCGAACATGCCAAAGAAATTCATGAAGAAAAGAGCAAAGGTATGCTTGACGAAAGGTGGTTGAAAAATGCGGACAAAACCATCACTTGCTGAAGCGTCGCGAGCACCTGCATGGAGTCCAGGGCCAGTCTGATTTCTTTCTGCCCGCCGCCGCTCCCACATCTCGGATTCCGGCACGTCTCGACGAATCCAGACCGTGACCAGGGCGGGTAGAATCCCTACGAAGAATGCCATTCGCCAATTCGCATAGTGCAACACAATTCCGGTTACGAGCGCCGCGAGCGCGTAGCCAATCGCCCAGGAGCTCTGCACGATCGAGATGGCCTTCGCGCGAAGCTCCATGGGCCAGGTCTCGGCAACCAGCGTCGCCCCGGTATTCCACTCGCCTCCCATCCCGAGTCCAAGAATGAAGCGGAAGACGGCCAGCGTCAGCACAGAGCGCGACAGTCCCGAGGCGAACGAACACAACGAATAAGTCAGAATGCTCAGCATCAGCGCACGCTTGCGCCCAATTCGATCCGCGAGAAAGCCAAAGGCCACGCCCCCAATTCCCGATGCGAGCAACGTTAGACTGTTCAGTAGACCCGCCATGCCTTTGGTCATGCCCAGATCGCGCATGACGTGCGCCAGCACCAGGGCGTAGAGCATGGCGTCAAAGGCATCGAGCATCCAGCCGAGTGAGGCCGCAAGCAAGGTACGCCGCTGCGCGGATGTGATCCGCGTCAGTGCCGGACTAAGGCCGGTTGCCATGCAGGGATTGTCAATTCCTGACTACGAATTGGCAAATGGAAACGAACACGCGAGTTTATTGCCTGAGCTTCAGCAGATGGAAATACCTTCTCGCCTGCTTTACGTCGCGCGCTATCTGTTCGCGCAGCGCATCGATGGACGGAAATTTGACCTCTCCCCGCAACCGCTGCAGGAAGTGGATCTCGACTTCAGTTTCCGCGGTCAGCTCAATTGGGTGAAAATTCAGCAAGTGCGTTTCGACCGCGAACGACTCTTCACCGAAGGTAGGACGATTGCCAGCATTCGTCACCGAATCGAAGCACTCCTGCCCCACCCGAGTCCGCGTGATATAGACGCCATCGCCCGGGATGAGCTCCTCGTAGCGGCTCAAATTAATTGTCGGCACTGTGTATTTCGAACCGTAACCCCGGCCGCGCCCGGCAGTTGAAAGAATGCTGAACGGTCGGCCCAGCAGGTGGCGCGCCCGGCTCACCTTTCCGTCGCGAAGCAGCTGGCGAATCTGACTGCTGGAGACCGGCTCGCCACGCAGCTTCATCTCCGGATAGACGACTACCTCGAATCTCATCTCACCGCCGAATTCCTTCAGCATCTCCACCGTTCCTGCTGCCTTGTGGCCGAAGCGGAAGTTGAAGCCTTCGTGGACTTCACGAGCCCGCAGCTTTTCCGTAAGAATTTCCCTCGCGAACTGCTGGGGTGGCATCAGTGAAAGGTCTCGCGCAAAGGGAAGCAGCAGCACGGCATCCAGGCCCGTGCACTCCAATAGGCGAATCTTCTCCGCAGTTGGAGTGATCAGCTTCAACCCCGAATCGGGCCGCAGAATCCGCACCGGATGCGGCTCAAATGTTACGGCCATGGCTCTGGTGCCCTGCTCCCGCGCCCGCCGCACAATCTCTTTCAAAACGTGCGTGTGCGCGCGGTGTACGCCATCGAAGTTTCCCACGCTCACCAGCGCGGGCCCAAACTCCGCCGGTACTTCGTCAAGTTTGTGAAAGACTTGCATGCCATGCTTCGAAGCAATGGATTTTTTTTCGCGTCCGTTGCGCAATCTTTGCGGTTAACGCTTTCGAGGTTCCGGCGCGAAAACTAAATCTCAAACTCCAGCTTCATCCCGTCATATGAAAGCCGCACATTCGGCGGCAGACTGGCATTCGTCGCCTCATGCGGCAGGTCGTGACAGATATGCGTGAAGAACGCCCGCTTTGGCTTGAGCCGCTGCACGATCTTCAAAGAATTATCGACTGTTGAATGGGTTGGATGAGGCTTATAACGCAGCGCATCCAGGAACAGGATGTCAAGATTCTGTAGCTGCGCTAAAGACGCTTCAGGGATCTCACTATGATCAGTCAGATAAGCCGCTGAGCCAAAGCGAAAGCCATAGATCTCTGTGTCGCCATGAATCACGATCACGGGGATGAAACATGCCCCAAACAGCTCCAGCGGCCCGTCTATCGGGCGCAGTTCCACTTGCGGCAGTCCACCGAACTTGTAGTCGGCGTCAAAGATGTAGCGAAACATGTTGCGAATGAAATCAGCAACCTCGGGATGAGCGTAAAGCGGCAGCTTGTTCGGCCTATGCCGAAAGCTCACCGGCCGAAGATCGTCAATGCCCAGAATGTGATCTGCATGCCCGTGCGTGTAGAGCACGGCGTCGAGATGCGAGATGTGCTCGCGGATAGCCTGTTCACGGAAATCCGGCGTAGTGTCTACCAGCACGTTCCTGCCGTTGTACTGGATGAGCACCGAAGGCCGGCTGCGGCGGTCGCGAGCGTCACTGGAATGGCATACCGCGCAGCTGCAGCCGATGGTCGGCACACCCATCGATGTGCCGCTGCCCAGCACGGTTAATACGGCTTTCATCTTTTCGCGGGATCAGTGCCCGTCGCTTTAGGTGGCCGGGCCAGCGCATTCGTCACTTCCACATACGCCATGCGCAGTTCGTACAGAGCGTTCTGAAGAAAATTCTCCTCTGCCGACGTGAGATTTCCCTTCGTCTTCTCGGAAAGCAGGCTTAGTGTATCAACCGTCTGGCGCGCGCCGATCAGATCGACGCGCGGCTGACCGCCTTCTTCGTGCATCAGGCCGAGCTGCATCATGGCCGTCATATAGAGCGAGGCCAGAAAGCGTTCAAAGGTCATCTCCAGGTCTTTAGAGGATTGCCCGCTCAGTTCTACCCGCGAATCGAGATCTTTCTTCGAGCGTCGATAAGCATCAGCCTGCTGTTTCTGCTCACTCGCAGAAGGCGCGGGTGGGACATCAGCACCGCCAACCGGAGCAGGCGGTGGCGCAGCCTCCACGCGCTGCGGTCCCGGCTTCGCAGGTTGTGCCTTCTCCTCAACCACTTCTTGCCGGAGCTCACCTTCGGGTGTGAACAAGCGGCGGTCGGTTACGACAAAAGCCTCTTCCTTTTTCTTCTCAGCCATAAATTCCGTTAAGCAGCTCCAATATTAAGAATTTACCCGGGAGGTATGCACTATGCCATCGAAGGGCAGCGCCGCTACCCGCGCCTTCCCATCGCCCACCGCCAGTTCTTGGTTGGGCGCAGCAAACTCACGTCGTACATAACCCAGTGCGACGCCTCGCTTGCCGTTCTCGATAGGCAGGTACGCTGTGCTGGTAGTTTCGCCGACGTCCTTACCTCCCGCCTGAACTTTGGTTCCAGGTGCAGGCAGCGTTCCCTCAATCTCGAAGCCACTGAACTGGCGATGCACGCTTCCGCGGGAGCGTATTCGCTCCACGATCTCCTGCCCGATGTAGCAGCCCTTCGTGAAACTCAACGCGCGCTGCTGCCCGGTTTCCTGCGGCAAATCGCGTTCGCGGATATCCTGCCCATAACGCGGTATCCCTGATGCAATCCGCAATAACTCCAGTGTCGCCGAACTTACCGGCCCAGCTCCCGCAGCTACGAGGGCACCCCAAACCGCCGAAACATTCTCGGGCGCAACCCAGAGTTCAAATGACTCCACCAGCGGATTGTCACCGCGAACCAGCGTCATCGTGATCTCTTGCCAGATGACGTCGGCGAACTGCAGCGCCTGAAGACTGGAAAACTCAATACCGGCGTTTTTCAGAACATCTTCGGAACCCAGGCCAGCAAGCCCTATAGCCGTCAGCCTGTCGTTCAAGTCGGCGATCTTAACGTCATCCATGATGATGTACCGCCGAAAAATACCGAGCACTTTTTCAAGCTGGCCCTGATCGGTGTCCACGAGCAGGGAATCTCCGCGCTGATACGCGTAGATATCACCTCGAATATGCCCCTGCGGAGTCAGGAGAAATCCGTACACGCCGTGGCCGGTAGCCAGATCGCGAATATTGTTCGTGACCATGCCGTTCAACCACCGCACCCGATGACCGCCCGTGAGCTGAATTTTGGCCCGCGACGTCAGATCAAAAATGCCGCAGTTTGAGGTCAGCCGCCTGAATTCCGCTCTTGTGTCCGCGTTGTTGGCATGCCGGTCGACAACAACTTCAGCGCTACTCTGTTGAACCGTACCCATGATTTATCACTTCAATTATAGCGAACACTTAACTGTCGCAGATCAGTGTCCCGCAGTGACGAACCCCCCGCTTACGGCCTGTGGTATGTTCCATGCGTGAGCCAGAGTAAGCGCATCGCCGTGATTCCCGGAGACGGTATCGGCAAGGAGGTCATCCCGCAAGCTGTCAGCGTCCTCAAGGCCAGCGGTGCTCCCCTAGAACTTTCGTATTTTGATTGGGGCGCAGATCGGTACCTCGCCGACGGCACAACCGTCCCCCCGGACGGCTTTGCGTTGTTGGCGGGCGATTTCGATGCCATCCTGGTCGGCGCCTTCGGTGACCCGAGGGTACCCTCCAATGTTCACGCCAAAGAAATCCTCCTCGGCATGCGCTTCAAGATGGATCTTTATGCAAATGTTCGCCCCGTGCGTCTGCTCGACTCATCTCTTTGCCCCTTAAGGGGAGTCGAGCCACGTGACGTCGATTTCGTCGTCATCCGCGAAAATACAGAAGGCGTCTACGTGGATTCGGGAGGCATATTCAAGCAGGGAACTGCCGACGAAGTCGCGATCCAGGAAGATATCAACACCCGCAAAGGTGTCGAGCGGATCATTCGCTTCGCCTTCGACTACTGCCTCAATAACAAGAAAACCGATGGAAGTCCCCGCAGCCGCGTGCTCATGTGCGACAAATCCAACGCCATGACCTACGCAGGCAGCCTCTGGCAGCGGGTCTTCAAGCAAGTCGGCGCGGAGTACCAGCAGCAGGTCAAGTCTGAGCACATGTACGTGGACGCGCTCTGCCTGCAAATAGTTCGCGATCCCCGCCAGTTCGATGTAATCGTCACCAACAACATGTTCGGCGACATCATTACGGATTTGGCGGCTGCGCTGCAGGGCGGCTTGGGAATGGCCGCAAGCGGCAATATCCACCCCGGAAAAACTTCCATGTTCGAGCCGGTCCACGGCTCCGCGCCTACGATAGCAGGGAAAGATATTGCGAACCCATTCGGTGCGATCCTGACCGGCGCGATGATGTTGGCACACCTGGGGCGGCCGTCGGAAGCTGCAAAGATCGAAGCTGCCGTGCTCGAAGCCGTGCGCCAGAAAAAGCTTACGCCGGATGTCGGCGGGACAGTAGGAACCCTAGAAGCCGGGGAGTGGATCGCAAGTAACCTTTCCTCGATGAAGGCTTGCTAACTTGGATTATTAAGGGATTACGAACGGCGGCACGCTTATTTCTGAAACGCGGCAAAGAACTAGGCTGGTGTTAGTAAAAAAAGCATGTGTCTGTCCCTCCATGAGCCCGAATCCAGTGATCTGTCCCCACAAATTTATCGCTGTCGCCGCTTGGAATTCCGAGCCTGAGTTCGATGGAATCAAGTCATTCAGGTCCTGCATCCCATCCTTTTGGGACCACACAAGGGCAGGGGTGGAACCTCCTTTTCCCGCATAATCAGCAAAACCAACAACGGAATCGAAATAATCTAGACCGTTGGCGACGCTGATGCTGCACCGCACGGAAGGACACCGAGATCATGCATGCCTTCCTTGTTGCTCCACAAAAAGGCGTGGTCGTTATTAGCGCCTGCCAGAACCGATTCCCCGACAATATGGCCGAGGGATTGATTCCGAAAGCGAAGCTGTTGTCATCTCCAGGAAGGGTTCCGATATCGTGGATTTTCTTTCCGTGGTCCCAGACCACAGCGTGAAAGGTATGTTGGTCGCTGTTTTTTGAGATTGTAGAAAACCCGGCGATCTGGCTGGCGTCATTTATGGCTGTCGCCCTGCTGATACTGATATCGCCGGTACGCAGCGTGCCTCCGCATTGCAGCACGTTGAGTCCACAGGAATGCATGATCGAAACCGTTTAGGTTCGCGGACTCACCCACTACGGGCGCCATCATTGTTGAGTGCATATGCAAAGCTGTAAATAGCGGCAGGCAGCGTCCCTAAGTCATGCATACCGCTTGTCCTAGTCCCGAGAAAGGCGTGCTGCGTCGTGCCGACCGTAGCGCACTGTTTGTAGCGTGTCAATTGTGCAAGATGCGAAAACTCGGTCGTTTTTTCAAGATTTGCGAGACGAAGAGAACCGCCGTCATCGCGAAATAGATTGCAGTTGATTCAGGTGCAGTATGAAGACTCGGTACATAATGCGTTGGATCGCGCCGGGAACTAAAAAGATGTTGCCTACTAGAGCATCTTACAAACGCTCGAACTTGTTCAACAGGCCGGTCGCAGCTATGGTGATAGGAGTGATTCACGGCCGAGATATCCCACCCCGCCTATTCGTTTGCATTCTGGTGTTCGTTCTGTGCCTCGCGTCCGTTTGCGCGGAAACACCAGCATCCCGGGGCAGCAAGAGTCCAGACAACAACACCAGCGCCACGGTACAAGAGCAGAAGATTTCCCCACAGCAGGCCCAGGAACTCTTTCGCTCCGTCGATCAGATATTGCAATTCGCCAGTGAAGACACCGCTCTGCCCATCAAGGACAAAGTGAAGCGCCGGCTGATCGATCGCGACGAGGTGGAGGCGTACGTCGCCAAAAACACCGGGGAAGACGAGAACGCGAAACGGCTGCAACGTTCACAGCTGGTATTGAAAAAGTTTGGCCTGCTGCCGCGTGACTTCGATCTTGTGAAGTTTCTTGTAGCACTGCTCAAGGAGCAAGTCGCAGGGTATTACGACCCCAAAACAAAAACTGTAAACCTCCTTGATTGGCTCGATCCCGAGCAACAGAAACCGGTGCTCGCACACGAACTGACCCACGCTTTGCAGGATCAGTCGTTCGGGCTCGAGAAATTCATGAAGGCAGCCGACATCGACCTGGAAAAGAAGAAGAAGGTTTCCACCGAGGACATCGAGAACGACGAAATCAGTGCGGCGCGCCAGGCAATTGTCGAAGGACAAGCCATGGTCGTGCTCATCGATTACATGCTGAAACCTTTTGGCCAGTCTTTGGCTACGGCACCCCAGATGGTGGGCGCGCTTAAACAGGGCATGCTAGCCGGAACGGCGGACTCAGTCCAGTTTCGCGGCGCGCCCCTTTACATCAAAGAGGCAGTCACATTCCCCTACCGCTACGGCATTGACTTTGTCGGACAGGTGCTGGCCAGGGGAGATAAACAGAAGGCGTTTGCCGGACTGTTGGAAAATCCACCGCATTCGACGCGACAGATCATGGAGCCTGATGCCTATCTCCGCCACGAGAACCTGGAACCTATGCGCCTACCGGACTGGAAAGAGATTTTCAAGGAATACGACCGCTTCGACATAGGAGCAATCGGCGAGTTTGATGTGTCGGTGATTGTTGATCAGTACGCTGGAGCAGAAGCTTCGCATGCGCTCTATCCTCACTGGCGCGGCGGATACTACTATGCCGCTCGTCCCAAAGGCCAGCCCGACGCGACGCTTTCGCTGTTTTACGTATCGCGCTGGTCCAATGCAGAGAGAGCGGCTCAGTTTGCCGCCATTTACGCGAAGTCCCTGAGCAAGCGATACCAACGAGTGCAGGATGTCGCCGAAGACAGGAAGAAGCCTCTACCTCCGGTTGCGGCGCTCGAGACGCTTACCGGCAAGCGCGAATGGTCGACGGAAGAAGGACCGGTGGTGATTAACACTCAGGGAGACACGGTAGTGATCACCGAAAGCTTTGATCTGCAACTAGCCGAGCGTGTGGAAATGGAAGTTTTCGGTGCGGCGGCTGCAAAGTAGAATTGATTTTGGGGGCCTTTGATGCTGATTGTTCGCCTATATCACGAACAATGGAGGCAAGATTGAATAGACTGGCGCGCCAGACGGGCCGTACAGAGTCCTACGATGCGCAACGCGCGATTGAGGAGTTTCTGGACAAGCAGGAAGACTGCTTCATCGCTTTGGCTCGTCTGGAAGACGATTTGCCTTCAATCCCCTGAGCAAGGTGATAAGGCGGTAATTGTTTGCCTTGCAGGATGGCAGCGACAGTCACCACGACTCCACGAACTTCGATTCAACGTAAATGAAATGAATCACGCCTTTACTATCTGTAAATTCAAGCTCCGCCCTTCCGTCATCGTCCTATGCGTTCAGAACCACCGGTTTGCCTACTGCCCCGCTTATGGCTCGTTGATCCTCCACCGGCAGATCGTTAATGAATCCGCGTGGTAGCGCGGTAAGTACGACTTTCTGCCCTGGCGTTGGCTCTTTCTTGGGTCTCCTTGTCGGTTTAGTCGTCACCTGCCGGACTTTCCTAGGTACTGCGGGTTTCGCCATTCCTCAGCCTCCATTTTCGATCCCACTTTCCTTTTGAGCTCTCGCGGTTCGTCAGTGCCAGCCGGGTCGTACTTCCCTTGCTACTAGCATGCCTTCTGTATAATCACACGTTCGCTCCCATGAGCTGCGAGGATTCTTGCCCCAAGCAGAAATCGGCATCATCGGCGGCAGCGGGCTGTATGCAATGCCCGGGCTGAGCAAGACCAAAGAATTCCGGGCCAAAACTCCCTTCGGCCACCCCTCCGACGCCTATATGCTGGGCACCCTAGAAGCCCGTAAAGTCGCCTTCCTGGCGCGACACGGGCGTGGTCACCGCATCCTTCCCACAGAGCTGAACTTTCGCGCCAATATCTACGGCTTCAAACAACTGGGCGTCGAGCGGATTGTGTCGATTTCTGCAGTCGGCTCTCTAAAAGAAGAGCACAAGCCGCTCGAATTCGTGATTCCCGACCAGTTCGTCGACCGCACACGCCATCGTGTGGATACGTTTTTCGGCAATGGCATTGTGGCTCACATTGCCTTTGCCGATCCCATCTGCGCCGAGCTTGCGCGCACCGTGGACACCGCCTGCAAGAAGGTGAGCGTGACCGCCAAGCGCGGCGGCACGTATCTTTGTATAGAAGGGCCGCAGTTCTCAACCAAGGCCGAGTCCAACCTGTACCGCAGTTGGGGCATGGACGTAATCGGCATGACCAACTTGCAGGAAGCCAAGCTGGCCCGCGAGGCGGAGATTTGTTACGTGACCATTGCGATGGTTACGGACTACGACTGCTGGCATCCCCATCATGCTTCCGTCACCGTGGATCAGATTGTCGGGGTGCTCCTGAAAAATGCTGAAAATGCCTGTAACGTGGTACGTGAAACCGTCGCTTCCATGCCGAAAGACCGCTCGTGCAAATGCGGGTCAGCCCTGGCTCACGCCATTCTGACTGAACGCAGTAAAATTCCGCCCGCAACACGGAACAAATTGAAATTGATCCTCAACAAATATCTTCAGCCCTCAAAATGAGCATCGTCGCCGTCGGTTCCATCGCATTCGATACAGTCTCAAGCCCATCCGGCAGCGTAGAAGGTGTGCTGGCCGGAGCGCTGACCTATTTCGCTATAGCTGCCAGCTATTTCACTGACGTCCGTCTGGTGGCGGTGGTCGGCGAAGATTTTGGGCCCGAGCACGAGGATGTCTTCAAGCGCCACCATATCGATATTCGCGGTGTCGAGCACGCGAAGGGGAAGACGTTCCGTTGGGGCGGGCACTACCTGGAGAATTTAAACGAGGCGAAGACCGACTTTACCGAATTGAACGTCTTTGAAAGTTTTCAGCCTCGCATCCCTGCCGAGTATCAGGATTCCCAGTTTCTGTTTCTTGCCAACATTCATCCCACTCTCCAGGCGCAAGTGCGGCAGCAAATGAATCGTGTGCAACTGACCGGCGGTGACACTATGAACTACTGGATCAACCGCACGCCCCAGGAGTTGGCCGAAACACTGAAGCTCATCAACATTCTGCTCATCAATGACACCGAAACAAAAATGCTTGCCCACGACGCCACCCTCCCGCGTGCTGCCCGAAAGGTGCTCACCATGGGACCGCAAGTCCTGGTAGTGAAGCACGGCGAGTATGGCGCAACCGTGTTTTCCCGGGAGGGGCAATTTGGTAGTCATCCGTTTCGCGCGCCCGCGCTGCCCATTGAAGAGGTCAAGGATCCCACGGGAGCAGGCGATTCTTTCGCCGGGGGGTTCATGGGCTACATCGCCTCGCGGGACCAATTGAACCGCGAAGTTCTCAAGCGCGCCCTGTTTTATGGGGGCGTCATGGGATCGTTCGCCGTCGAGCAATTCGGCACTGAGCGCCTACAGTCACTCACTCGTGAAGAAATTGAAGCTCGCTTTCAGATCTTCCGCGAACTCACGCACCTGGAATGACCACCTCGCGCATTCGGCTGGGTGACGGCCAGGCGCTGCTGGTCACCGGATTCGCGGCCTGCGTCTCAGTCGTTTCATTTCTTTATTATTTCCGCCGCGGCGAAATCCTTCTCTATGGCGACGCAGTCGCCCATATCGACATCGCCCGCAAGGTCTTTGATTCGCGAACGCCCGGCCTGCTGCAATTGGGCACAGTCTGGCTGCCTCTTCCCCATCTATTAATGATTCCGTTCTTGTTCTCAGATTGGATGTGGAAGACAGGCCTGGGCGGATCAATCCCGTCCATGATCGCTTATGTTCTCGGCGTGCTTGGGATTTTCCGTCTGACGCGCGATGCCTTACTGATAGCGCACTTTTCGAACCATTCACCTCTCGCAGCGTGGGCTGCTGCCATTACCTATGCAGCGAATCCGAACTTGATTTACCTGCAATCTACCGCAATGACCGAGGCGCTTTATCTGGCACTATTCATCTGGGCGATGGTGTATTTCGTCGACATGATCGGGAACACGCCGAATTCACGCTCGGCATCACTCAAATGCGGCCTCTGCTTGCTGGGAGCGTGTCTGACCCGCTATGACGGATGGTTCCTAGCGGCAGCCATATGCGGAGGGACGGTGTTCAGCCTGGTCAAGCAGGACTCGGGTCTCGGGTTGAAGCGGGACCTCAGAAAGCTGTTTCTTCTCGCGGCCGCTGGGCCAATTTTCTGGCTCGCCTACAACACCGCGATCTATCGCAATCCGCTGGAATTTGCGAACGGCGCGTATTCTGCGCAGGCGATTGAGCGGAAAACCTCTACTCCCGGTACACCTCCACACCCGGGAACCGCGAATCCAGTCGTTGCGGCGCAGTACGTTCTGAAATCGGCAGAATTGAACATGACAAACCGGCAATGGCTACAGCGTTTGTGGCTGATGCTTGCTATCACGGCTTCTGTTTTGTGGGTATCGCGTACGGCTTTTCTCCAGCCTCTTCTACTGCTTTGGATTCCCGTACCGTTCTATGCCCTGTCGATTGCCTACGGAGGCGTACCGCTCTTCCTGCCGGTATGGTGGCCGTTCTCGCATTACAACATCCGCTATGGGCTCGAGTTGCTTCCTGCGCTTGCGATATTCAGCGCGTTGGCCATTTATTTCATCGCCGGCAAAATTCTGAACACGAAAGAGCGAATCGCGCTTCTGGTTATCGTATTCACCCTGCTAGCCGTGAGTTACGGTTCGACTTTTCGGGCTCCACTTTGCTTCCGAGAAGCCTGGATCAATTCGCGTACTCGCATCGCGGTAGAAAAAGAACTGGCGGCTTACCTGGATGGGCTCCCACCGAACTCCACGATCCTCATGTACCTCGGCGATCACGTTGGCGCTGTGCAGCAAGCCGGCATTCCACTGCGGCGCGTGATCCACGAAGGCAATCATCGCGTCTGGAAGCAGCCCTATGATCCAGAGGGATTGTGGGAACGGGCGCTGGCAAACCCGGAGAAATATGTGGATTATGTGATCGCATTTGAGGGTGATGCGGTTTCTTCCGGCATCCATAAGGCGAATCTCAACCCCATGAAAGTCATCGATGTTCCCGGACAGGCCCGAGCGACCATCTACCGGTCCAGTATCTGAATACCGAAACTGGGAGCCGGGAACTGAGAACTGCTCTCCCTTAGACTACCCTGCTGAGTCGCGCTTTATTTGCGATGGTAAAATCCACAGCTTCAGAGTCCGAGCATGCAAACCATGCATGAGATCTCCCAAGCCCTTCGCAATGAGATGGGGTTCGTACTTTCCACCACGATTGTCAGATTAGTCGTAGCGGCAATTCTGGGCGGAATTATCGGCCTGGAGCGAGAACTGCGGCACAAACCCGCCGGGCTGCGAACCAATATGTTCATCTGCTTCGGTTCGGCCATGTTTACTATCCTGTCCGCTCAATTAGCACAAGGATTCGGAGGCGATCATACGCGAGTGGCGGCGCAAATCATTCCTGGCATCGGTTTCATCGGAGCCGGTTCCATCCTGCATGCTAGAGGATCTGTTACTGGCCTCACGACTGCCGCCACGCTATTCGTTGCGGCCGGAGTAGGCATGGCCGCCGGCGGCGGCCTGTACGTAACCGCTGTCTTTGCCACCGGAGTCATCTTGATAGCTTTGGCTGTGCTGGGACAATTGGAACGGCGCCTATCGCTGAAGTCGATGCGCTTCACTTACGAAGTAACCGGCAAAAACACGGAAGCAGTTTTGAATGAACTTAGCGAGATACTGGATACAGACGAGTTGCCGGTGGAGGACATGAACGCCGCCTCTACGAACGGTTCCGCGCGCGTCGCCTTCTCAGTGAAATGCGTTAGAGAAAAAGAGAAGGCTCTGACAGCACATTTGCACAAGTCCAGCGTTTTTTCAACCGTGAAACTCATCGCCAGCACCGAATCGGAATGAGTCCTCCGTCTGCAGTAATACCTTTCATCAAGGCGAGTGCGTGTGGCAACGATTTCCTGATTATTGACGGCCTGCACACGCCTGCCGATATAGCTGCCTTCACCCGCCGAATTTGCGACCGGCATTCCGGTGTCGGCGCCGATGGCGTCGAGTGGCTTTTTCCCGCGCAGGATGCAGATGTGCGCGCCCGGCTCTTCAATGCCGATGGCTCGGAAGCCGAAATCTCCGGCAACGGCACGCGTTGTGTCGCGGCCAGCCTCTGCGCCGAGGAACTGAGGGAGCAGACTACGGTTCGCACCGGCGCGGGTGTGAAAACATGCCGGCTTACATCGAGAAGTGATAGGCAATACGAGTTCGAAATCGCCATGGGCGAACCGCAGATAGGAGATGAGTTTTCCATCAAGCTGGCATTCGGCGAAGTCCGGGGCGTTCCGGTCTCGATGGGCAATCCGCATTACGTGGTATTTGTGAAGGACTTCGCACCCGGATGGCAAGCCGAGGCCGCAGAAATCGGACGCCATCACGACTTCAAGTATGGCATTAACGTAGAATTCGTAGTCCTAAGAGACACAAGCAACGTGGAAGCCAGATTTTTTGAGCGCGGAGTTGGAGAGACGAAATCCTCAGGTACTGGTTCTTGCGCTGCAGCTGTAGCCGCCATCGCGAGCAAGCAAGCGGAGTCGCCGGTTACGGTCCATACCCCCGGGGGACCTCAAATCGTTCGCTGGGATGGCCAGATCCTCCTGCGCGGTGCCGCCCAGCTCATCTGCCGCGGAGAATTTTTCGTTTAAGATTGCTTGCACATGCCTTCCACCCCGGTGTCCTGGATCAAACCGCCCGCCCTGCAGCCCGGGGATACCATCGGCATCATCGCTCCCGGAAGCAACATCAAACCTGACCTGCTAGAAGCAGGGTGCCGATCCCTAGAGCGCCTGGGATATAAGCCCTTCTATTTTGATTCCATTTTCCATCAGGATCTCTATTTCGCTGGCACAGTCGAGCGCCGCGCCCGCGAGCTGCAAGAGATGTTCGCCCGCGATGATGTGCGCGCCATTATTTGCGCTCGCGGCGGATATGGCAGCAACTACTTATTAGACGTTCTCAACCTGAAGCAAATTATTTCCCATCCCAAGATCTTCGTCGGCTACAGCGATGTCACCACCCTGCTGACTAGTTTCGCCTCTGTCGGCCTGATAACTTTTCACGGTCCGATGGTCACCAAAGATTTTGCCGTGGCCGATGGGGTGGACCTGCAGTCATGGAACGCAGCCCTGACCGGGCTACCCGAGTGGGAGCTGAATCTCGTTCCCGCTTCCCGCGTGAGGCCTCTGGTGCCGGGCTCTGCCCAGGGCACTTTGTATGGCGGGTGCCTCTCGATGCTCGTAGCGTCGCTTGGTACGCCCTACGAAGTGAAGACAGACGGCACGATCTTGTTTATCGAAGATGTCGCCGCCAAGCCCTACCAGGTTGATCGCATGCTGATGCAATTCAAGCGGGCCGAAAAACTGGCCAATGTCAAGGGGATCATTTTCGGCGAGATGCTGGACTGTGTTCAGCAAAAAGACCAAGGCTACTCGCTGGAGGAAGTTGTCGTGCGGATCATCGGTGACCTGGGAATCCCCGTGGCATACGGGCTACGATCGGGGCACGTATCCAGCGGAAATATTACTTTGCCCATCGGAGTTCGAAGTACGCTGAATGTAACTGACTCGGCAGTGACGCTCAAGATTCTGGAGCCGGCTACCAGGCGCCTTCAAGCGGCTTCACAAGTGTTCAAATCGTGAAACGAAAACATATCCACCTGATCGGGATCTGCGGCACGGCCATGGCCTCATTGGCCGGCATGCTCAAGGAGCGTGGGTTTCATGTGACCGGGTCCGATGCGGCAGCCTATCCACCAATGTCAGATTTTCTGAAGTCGTTGGAGATTCCTTTAGCTCAGCCATTCTCCCCGCAAAATCTCCAGCCACGTCCGGACCTGGTTGTGGTGGGAAACGCGATGTCCCGCGGCAACGTGGAACTGGAACACGTGCTCGATCAGCGCATCGCATTCCGCTCCATGCCGCAAATATTGCATGACGAATTCCTGCAGGGCAAGGAAGTGATCGTTGTCGCCGGCACCCATGGCAAGACCACCACGACCTCCATGCTCGCCTGGATCTTTCAGACCGCCGGTTTGCAACCCTCATTTCTGATCGGCGGCATCGCAGAAAATTTCGGCAGCAGCTTTCAGGTCGCTGAAGGGAAACACTTCATCATCGAAGGCGACGAGTACGACACTGCCTTCTTCGACAAAGGACCGAAGTTCCTGCACTATTTCCCGGACAGCGTAATCCTGACCTCAGTCGAATTCGATCATGCCGACATCTACAAAGACTTGGAAGCCGTCGAGACTGCATTCAAACGTCTTGTGAACCTGGTGCCGCGTCGCGGGCGCATCGTGGCCTTCGACACCGGAGAAAGTCTCGACCGTTGCCTCGCACGCGCGTTTTGTCTGGTTGAGCTTTATGGTACTGGCGGGAAAGCAACTTGGCGGATCACCAATTTGCGCTTCCAGTCTGCTCGTACCTCATGGTCGGTTTTGCGTGATGCCAAGCCCTGGGCCGATTTCGAATTCTCCCTGGCCGGCGAATACAACGTGGGGAATGCCACCGCAGCTGCGGCCATGGCCGCAGGATACGGAATTGCAAAAGAACAAATTGCAGAAGCACTGAAACATTTCAAGAGTGTGAAGCGGCGCCTTGAAATCCGGGCAGAAGTAAATGGCATCACCATCATCGATGACTTCGCCCACCATCCCACCGCGATTGCGGGCACTCTGAACGCCTTGCGCGCCCGCTATTCGCGAGCCCGATTGTGGGCGATCCTGGAACCACGTTCCAACACGCTTCGCCGCAATGTTCTGCAGAACGAACTGGCGAAAAGCCTGGCCTTGGCAGATGAAGTAGTGGTCGCAAACGTCTTCCAATCCGACGCCATCCCTGAGGCAGAAAGGCTCGACCTGGCGGCGCTTGCCTCGGCAATCCAGAAACACGGCCGCCGGGCGCGGATCGTGCCCGAGGTAGATGGAATCGTGCAGTTGGTCGCTCCGGAGATGCGCCCGGGCGATGTGGTCACTATTCTCTCCAACGGCGGATTCGGTGGAATTTATGAGAAACTGCCGCAACGTCTGAAAGCAATCTCCGAAGGAGCACACGGCGATCCCCTCGAAGCCCGCGCCAAAGCGTGATTCTCTTTGCGGTCCTTTGCGCTCTTTGCGGTTGCAAGCTCTTTACCGCAAAGTTCGCAAAGAACAATCGCCCAGGACGCAAAGAAAATCCTCCCCGCTGATTGCCTCCACTTTTCTAATACTTCTCTGCCTGCCAGGCGCACAGGGATTTCAAAGTCCATCCGTTCACTACACCGTCTCGCTGGTCCGTCCGGCCGCCCATCGCCTTCACGTCACAATAGATATCCCGCTCGGGGCTGCACAGCATGAGCTGCAGCTGCCAGTCTGGAACGCCCTCTACCAGGTGCGCGATTTTTCTCAGTACGTGATTTGGGTGAAGGCGGCCGACAGCAATCATCATCCTCTTCCCGTCGAAGCTGTCGACAAGAGCCGCTGGCGCATCTCCGGCGCGCAGAATGGCGCCGAAATCGAATATGAAATGCTTGCTGATCTGCCGGGACCCTACGGAGCACAGCTCAATGCTCAGCATGCCTTCTTCAACCTGGCTGAGATCCTGATGTACCCCGTTGACCTGCGCTCGGCTCCGGTTCGTCTTGAATTCACGGACATTCCAGCCGGATGGAAGATTGCGACTGCGATGTCGTCAACCGACATGCGCACTTTCTCGGCGGAAAACTACGATCGTCTGGTCGACACTCCCCTGGAAATCGGAACTTTCCGCGAATCTGATTTCGACGACTCGGGCGGCCGCTATCGCATCGTGGTCGACGCCGATCCGGCAGATTACGACTTACAGAAGATCACTGGCATAGTCCGACGCATTGTTTCTGCTGAGACCGCCTGGATGAATGACCGGCCGTTCAACACTTATCTTTTCATCTATCATTTCCCGCGAAGCTCGGGTGGCGGAGGCATGGAGCACGCATACTCCGCCGCAATTGATGTCAACGCCCGAGTGCTGGCCGACAACGCCTTGGCTCTGCCGGAGGTCACCGCGCATGAATTCTTTCATCTCTGGAACGTGAAGCGGATTCGGCCGCAAACGCTTGAACCGGTCGATTACACAAAAGAGAACTACACACGCGCCCTGTGGTTCAGCGAAGGGGTCACGAATACTGTCCAGGATTACATGCTCATCCGTGCCGGAATCCTGGATGAAAAACAATATCTGAATCGCTTGGCTGAACACATTGAGCAACTGCCGCGGCGTCCTGCTCACCTCACGCAATCGGCCGAAGAAGCAAGCCTCAATGCTTGGCTGGAGAAATATCCGGCCTATGCATCCCCGGAGCGCAGCATCTCATACTACAACAAGGGCGAGTTGCTGGGAGTCGCTCTTGACCTTGCCATGCGGGACGCAAGCCACGGCACCGTCTGCTTGCGCGACCTGTTGCGTTGGATGAATCGCGAATACGCGCAGCAGGGCAAATTCTTTCCTGATTCCGACGGTGTGCTCGAAGCCGCAGAAGCCGTCAGCCATGCCAGTCTGAAAGCGTTTTTCCAAAACTACGTATCCGGAAGGACGGAAATCCCCTGGGACGAGTTCTTCAAAACTGTCGGACTAAAAATCGTACGCTCAACTTCTATATCTCCGGATGTCGGCTTCGAAGCCGCCAGAATCTTCGATGCGCCGCCCATGGTCATCTCCGTAAGAACAGAAAGCGCGGCCCAGCGTGCAGGCCTGAATACCGGAGATTCCATGGTGCAGATCAACGGCCACGTTGCGAGCTCCGATTTCCAGGAAAAACTCTCCGCTCTGCGCATCGGCGATACTCTTCGTCTGCGTGTGCGCGGTGCCAGCGGCGAGCGCGAATTGCAATGGCAGGTAGCCAGCCACGAAGACATTGAGCTCGAATTGAAAGATGTGGAGAATGTCACCCGGCAGCAGAAGCTGCGCCGCGCTGCTTGGCTGAAGGCCGAACCCGAAGGGGCCAAGTGATCCGCACGCTCATAATGCTTGGATTCTGGGTTGTTGTACTCCCGCTCACTGCGGCTGTGCTTTTCCCGTGGACCATTCTGACCGGGAACGTGAGCCTTCTCTACCGCGTGGGAATGTGGGGAGCTTTCACCGGAGTTCGTCTTGCGGGCGTCCGCGTGCAAACCATTGGTCTTGAGAAACTGGACGCAAATCGCACCTACATCTTCATGTCGAACCACGTCTCCAACATTGATCCTCCCATCCTCGTGCCCCTCATTCCCCGGCGCACCTCTGTGCTGGTGAAGCGGGAGCTGTTCAATTACCCGCTGCTCGGACGCGCCATGCGTCTGGGATCGTTGGTTCCAGTCGATCGCGGAAATCGAGAAGCTGGCATTGCCGCCGTCCGTGCTGCGGCAGACGTAGTAAAGCAGGGAATCAACATGACTATCTACGTCGAAGGCCACCGCTCCTTCGATGGCAAGCTATTGCCCTTCAAGAAGGGCCCTTTCTATCTGGCAATCGAATGTGGTGTGCCGGTGGTGCCGGTCACGATTACTGGAACACATTACGTGATGCCGAAGCGCAGATTCGCAATCAAGCCAGCCTTGGTAACGATCATTTTTCACGATCCCATCGAGCCTCGCGACTTCGGTAACCGTGATCTTCTGATGGAGAAAGTCCGTCAAGTAATTGAGAACGGATTACCCCAGCAGTATCACGGCTAGCACGCCACCTCCCTCGCAAATTGTCATCTTGAGGCCGAGCGCAGCGAGGCGGAAGGATCTAGGCATTCTTTTACGGCGGCAGTAGAGCCTCACGCTTGTGCATCCCCAATCGCATGCGGCCGAGGCACCC
>Ga0075434_100000124_pt1 | contig 45591 bp, 43 predicted proteins | sample RhiMethybrSRZTD3_FD_75298 | JGI IMG/M metagenome (GOLD analysis project Ga0075434, IMG submission 75298) | Populus rhizosphere microbial communities from Tennessee, USA - Rhizosphere MetaG P. TD hybrid SRZTD3 | ecosystem: Host-associated > Plants > Roots > Rhizosphere > Soil | place: USA...
AAGAAGCTGTGCACCTTCGAGTGGTCGTATGACGCCGATGTGCGCATCAAGGCGCCTGGCTACGAGCTCGTCAGCGCCTACGACAGCGGCGAGGGCATCGCATACGGAGAGGGCCGCGGCAGGGCCAGCGGGGGCATCGAGGGCAGCGTCGTCTTCTCCAACTATCCACGACGGCGCAGCGACGGCAACATGCTGCCGAACGCGCGCGGGCTGGTCACCACCGGGGAGGGCGCCACGATCGTGTTCGAACTCCGCGGCCGCACGATCTTCGGTGACGACGGCGTCGGCCGACAGAACCTGGTCGGCTGGTTCGAGTCGGACCACGACCGCTATCGCTGGTTGAACGACGTTGTCTGTATCGCCGAGGGCCTGATCGGCGATGACGGCATGCGGATCGACGTCTATCAGGGCGTCAACGACCTGGCCGGATAGTCGTCCGGCTGCCTACGCTGCCTTCGCCCGAGCCAGTCGTCAGGCTGGGTCGAAGCCGGGCCGGACGGGCGCAGCGGGGGCGACCAGCTGCGTCCGCAGCAGCCGGATCTCGCGCTCGGCCGGCAGCAGGCGGCGCACCCGCGACAGCACGAAGGCGGCCGGGATCCACTCCTCCGGGCTGCTCGTGCGGTAGGCCAGCCGCAGCACGCCGTCCCAGTCGATCACGAACACGCCCGCGTCCGGGGCCCGGCGGCCGCAGGGCACGCCCAGCGCCGCGAAACAGGTGCCTCCGGGGTCGCGCAGCCAGTCGGCGGCGCGCACTGCCTCGACCTGCTCGCCCAGCCGTGACCGGCTCTTCGACACCACCGCCAGACGCGTACCCGCAGGCAGTCCCTCCGCCAGTTCTCGCAGCATCGCCACCCGCTCCTCGTCTCCGCCTCCCCGCCCGGCCAGCACCAGCACGGCCGGTCCGTGCGCGGTCAGCTCACCCAGCGCCACCGTCGCGCCGTCGCGGTCACACAGCTCGAACCCGGCCACGGCCGCACCCAGCTCGCCGCCGGCGGGCACCTCCGCCGTCGTCACCTGCAGCATCTCACCGGCGCCGCCGCCACGCCCGACCAGGCAGACCCCGGCCACCAGCCCGCTGGTCACGCAGCCCAGCGCCACGATCCGCAGGCTGGTGCCGCTGGTGAACCGGTCCGCCACCAACGGCGCCACTGCCAGGCCGATGATCATGCCGACTGTCTGCACCGAGTTGACCACGGCGAATACGCCGCTGCGCACGCTGCGCTGCGTGTTCAGCTGGATCAGGCTGTCTCGCACCACCTCCGTGACGCCGTCCGCCGCGCCGAACAGGAACAGCGCCAGGTAGGCGATCGGCACCGTCGTCGCGTAGGACAACACGAATGCAGATGCCCCTGACGCCATGAACGCCAGACCCACCGACCGCCGCGCCACGCTCTGGCTTCGCATGTAGCCGGTCAGGATCTCGCTGCACACGTAGCCCGCGCTGATCACCGCCAGGATGTAGCCGTAGGCGTGGCTATTGCCCAACTGCTCGTCGAAGGCTCGTGACACGTCGGAGTTCATGATCCCGATCGCGAGCGTCACCAGCGTGAACGACGCGGCCAGCCCGAACACCACCCGGTTCAGCAGGATCGCGCGCAGCAGGTCGCGACGCGACACGCGCGAACCCGGCTCGGCCCGCGGCTGCGACTCCGGCCCTGCCCGCCTGGCGAACCGCCGGTACAGGATCGCGGCCAGGCAAAAGGTGGCAAGGTCGACCGACAGCGCCGCCTGAATGCTGAACTCGGCCACCGCGAACCCGCCGACCAGCGCGCCCACCACCGACGTCAGGCTGCGCGCCATCTGGTGGATCGCGTTGCCGGCCTGCAGCTGGTCGGCGGGCAGCACGTCGGGTATCAGGCCCTGCGCTGTGGGGCTCGTCGCAGACGACATCATCGCCGACACCGCTCCCAGCAGCACCACCGGCCAGATCTGGCCGGTGGCGGCGAACGGGATCATCGCCAGCGTGCAGCCGCCGCGCATCGTCTCCACGACCGACAACGCCTTGAAGCCGGGGATGCGGTCGAGCATCGGCGCCGAGATGATGCCGCCCAGTGCATAGCCGATCATCCGCGTCGCCAGGAACGCACTGACAAGGCCGACGGAGCGTGTGCTCTCGTAGATCCAGGTCACGCATGCTGCCTGTGTCAGCCAGTCGCCCACGCTCGACACCAGGCGGCCGGCAACCACCCGCCGGAACGCGGCCGAGCGCAGCGGCTCCAGCACCTGCATCTTGCTGGTGCCCGTGGCGGCCGTGCACGACCGGTACACGAACGCGACCATGCCGATCACCATCATCACGTCGCCGATCGAGAGCACGCTCGCCATCGGCACCTGAGCCGGCACGGCGAAGATGTCGCTCAGCCAGCGCAGGTGCGTGTCCGCGTTGGCGAGCACGTTGTTGTCTGAGATGCCCTGGCTGTTGAACTCAGACAGCGACTTGCCGGCCGCCTGCCAGGCCTCGCCCGAGACGGGCATGCGCCCGCCGTTGCTGAAGATCACGGCCACGTTCGAAAGCAGTCCGAAGCCGACCAGCCAGAACGCCGGCACGCGCACGTTCACCAGCAGGAAGCAGATCAGCAGCAGGTAGCTGAGCACGTGCAGCGGCGCGTCCCATGCCGCCGGCACGTGCGCATTCAGCGAGGTGTAGATCGCGATCTGGACCGCAAGCGAGGCGAACACCAGCCCCGACCCGCGCAAGCGCACGTCCGCGAGGCGGGCGGGGTTCGCGCCGAGCGCCCACGCCACCACCAGACCCAGCACGAAGGCGAGGCCGACGACCACGTCAGCCGGCCTTGCGCGAGCCGTAGGTGTAGCTCGCGACGAGCTGCGACAGCTGCCGGTCGGAGGCCGTCTCGCCCTGCGAAGGCGTCCGGATCACCGCCTCCACGCGATCCGCGCGGCGTGGCACCGGCAGATCCGCGAGTGCATCCTGGATGCGGCGGCAGACGGCTTCCAACTGGGAGCGGTCGGTGACACCGATCACGATGCCGAAACGATCCTCAGAGAGCACCGCCAAACGGTCGCCCTCGCGCAGCAACGCATCCAGCCGCACCCGTGCCTCAGACACCACCCGCTCGGCCGAGAGCTGGCCGGCTACCACACGGACGTTTTCGAACACCTTCAGCTCGACCACGATCACCGCCGGCTGCCAGGGCCCGCTGGTGCGGCGCTGGTCGCCAACGAGCCGCAGCGGATCCGACGGCGGCTCCTCCGCGACCTCAGCCCGCAGGTGGTCGGCGACCAACCGCACCAGCTGCGATTCCAACCCCGACAGCGGACGCTCGCTTCCGACCGCCAGCCGCAGCGGATCGTCGCCGTCGGTGATCTCGATCCAGGTACCGGACGCCAGCCGGCCACTGCACCCACGCACGCCCGGTCGCAGCGCCCGCGTACACAGCTCGCGCAGCTGCTCGCCGCCGATCGCCGCGCCGGGCAGCGCCTCGTACTCGAACAGCTGCGGCTGGAACCGCAGCCACACGGCCCAGCAGGGCAGGCCGGCAGCCGCCAGTGCCGCCTCCGGCGAGCCCCCATCGGCGATTGCAGAGAGCGCGGCCGCTGTCCGGCGCCGCTCCGAGACGCCGGCGATCAAGGCCCAGGCCGATGCCAGCACCGCCGCCGATGCAAGCACCAGCGCCGGCCACGACGGCAGGCCGGGCACGCCGAACGCCACCAGCGCCAGCGCCGCCAGCGTGACCGTGACCGCACCGGGGCTGGCAAGGCCCGACAGGTCCGGCCAGGGTACCGTCGTCATCCTCGAGAACTCGTCGCGCAGCACACTCACCTGCGAGCGGCCCATCACCTCGTTCGGGTCGTGACCCTCGATCATGGCCGCGAACGCGGTCGCCACCAGCGGGTGGAACTGGCTGCCGGCCTTGTCACGAAGCTCGGCAACCGCCTCCTGCGGCGTCAGCGCCGGACGGTACGCCCGCTTGGAGGTCATCGCGTCGTAGCTGTCGGCGGCGATCAGCACGTGCGCCTCGACCGGGATCTCGCTCTGCGACACGGCGTAGTAGCCGCGACCGTCGTAGCGTTCGTGATGCAGCTCGGCGTAGAGCGAGATCTGCTCGGCGAAGCCGAACGGCGACAGCAGCCGCGCGGACAGCCGCGGATGGCTGCGGATCGCGCGCATCTCCTGGTCGGTCAGCCGGCCCTCCTTGGACAGCGTGGCGACGTCGATCGCGACCTTGCCGAGGTCGTGGAAGCGGGCGGCATCGACCAGGCGGCGGGACTCGCGGTCGGCCAGCCCGATCGCGCCGGTGAAGCGGTCGACAAGCGCCGCCACCCGCTCGGAGTGCTGGGTGGTGAGCGGGTCGCGCTCATCCACCACCGCGGCCAGTGCGTCCAGCGCGTCCTTGGTCTCGCTCTTCAGGCGCTCGTAGCTGGCCTGTGCCTTGTAAAGCGCGGCAAGCAGCGGCACCAGGAACGGCAGCATCGCCCAGCGCTCGCTGTTGTAGCCGTACGCCAGCAGCACGCCCAGGCAGCCCTCGCCGATGCTCTGGCCGAACGAGTCGCGCAGGTTGTCGCGGAACGCTCGGCGGAACGAGGCGTGCATCATCGAGACGGCACCCGAGAAGATCGCCTCGTTGACGATCAGGCGGGTTGCCACCATCGCCACCAGCGGCAGCACGTTGGAGGGCACGACCGTGCCGACCTGGCCGCCGGTGGCCTCGTAGGCGAGGCCGGCCGTCCAGGCGGCGGTGCCGAACATGGCGGAGTTGAGCAAGATGAAGTGGGTGCGGCGGGAGCGGATCCCGTCCACCAGCACCACCGCAACGGCCGCGATCGATGCCGCTGCCACCGGTCCGAACAGGACGGCGGCGGCCAGGTGCGCGACCGCCGAGAAGCCGATCGTGTTGTCCTGCTTGCGCACGCCGATCGCCTCCACCGCGATCGCGAGACCGAGCAGCGGCGCCAGCTGGGTGGGGTGCAGACTGCCCAGCGCGCCTTTCATGAGCGCGGCGAACAGGCCCAGCCAGAACAGGGACGAGATCGTGTAGATGTAGATGCGGAGCGAGCGGTTCACGGGACGATTCGGGGAGTGCGGCTACGGAGGCGCACGTGCAAGGGACATATCGGCAGCCGCAGGCGGCTACCCAAGCCGTAAACGCGCCCGGAAACGCCGACGAGGCCCAGCCGTTTCAGGATGAGCCTCGCCGGAGCATTCGAACTGCTTACGAGCCGAACTTGTGACCTGCCCCCGATGCCACCACGAAGGCGGCGAGCAGAGCCAGCAAGTATGCCGACCTTGTCAGTCGGTTTTTCATGTACATCTCCTTGGGGGAGGGGTACACCGCACCTCTCATATGGGGGACTGGCGGCTCCCACCGCCACACCCTTTCGGGTATGGCCGGCACCAGACTGACGTAACTGGTGAAGTGGCTAGGCCAGTGTCAGCACGGTCGTACGGCTGCCGTCAGCACGCTCAAGCGTGACCCAGCACTTCGTCCACGGCATGTCCTTGGGGATGGTGGTGTTCGCCACCACGCTGCCGGTCCCCGACGTGTCGAAGGCGACCAGCCCGGTCGGCTCGCTCGATCCGTCCTGCATCCACAGCTCGTAGTAGCCGCCCTTGGGCGCAGGCGGCAGGCCGTTCACATGCACCTGCACGTCGCGCACCGGGCCGCTAAACGCGCCGACGTCGACGACGGCGCTCGCCGATGCGACGGGGCCGGCGCCCTGCAGGTGCACGGAGCGGTCGACGTGGAAGCCGCTCCCGCCCACGCCGATCACCAGCGCGGCTGCGGCCGAAGCGGTGAGGACGGCGGCGGCCAGCACCAGCCGGCCAACCCGGCTGCTGGGCCGGACGACCGACCTGATGTCGACCACGTCGGGAGGACCGAGCGCCTCGGCGCGAGCGATCGCGTGCAGGTGGGCGGGCGGCGTCGGAGGCGCACCCGCCTCACGCAGCCGGTCTTCGATCTCGCTGATGTATCGCTCGTCGCTCATGACACCACTCGTTCGTCGGCAAGCCGCTCGGCCAATCGCGCCAGCCCGCTGCGGGTGCGCGTCTTGACAGTACCCAGCGGGAGTGACAGGCGCTCGGCCACCTCGCTCTGGGACAGGCCGCTGAAGTATGCCAACTCGATCACCTCACGCTCCCGCTCCGGAAGCGAATCGACGGCGGCGTGCACCTTGAACGCCTCCAGGCCGGCGGCCGTCCGCTCCTCCGGGCCGAGGCCGGGATCGGCCTGGTCGGGGAGGTCGCCGACGGCCACGGGCGTGCGGGCGCGCAGGGCATCGGCGGCCGCGTTGCGTGAGATGGCGAACATCCAGCCGGCACCGGAGCCCCGCTCGCGGCGGTAGCCGCGGGCGGCCCGCCAGACCGACGCAAACGCCTCCTGGACGACGTCCTCACTGCGGCCGGGGTCGCCAACCATACGACGCACGACCGCGTACACGGCGCGCGAGTAGCGGCGGTAGAGCACCTCAAACGCCTCTCCGTCACGTCGTTCCGCAACCAATTCCAGCAGATCCTCGTCGCTCAGAGCGGACAGGTCCACGGCAACCAGCCTAGCCGCAACAGGAACCGCGGCGCTCAGCGGAAGTCCTCTGGTGGCAACATAGGTCACGTAGCAGAGTACGCACGTGTCGCGCCCTCGGTTTGGATCGGTGGTTCGCGGACCCGGACGGCGCCGCCAGTCGGGCGGGGCCTACGCCCTCACCTGAGTCGCAGCGCGGCGTCGTCCCAGAACGCCGCGGAGCATGGCAGGTGGACGACGCCGCCCTGAGCCGCGAGATGCTTCCCGGCCGGACCACGGGCCCGGACGAACCGGCAAGGCCGGTGCGTCGCTGCGATCCGAGGAGCCGGGCAGGGGAGCACGTGTTCACAGCATGCGGCGCCGCGGCGCGCCGTGCGATCCCCCGAAAGCGTGGGCCGAAGCCGGATCGCTCAGGGGAGTGGCTGCACACGTATCAGCGGTCGCGCCGCTTCCCGCTTCACGCGACCGTCAGTGACAAGTGCCGGAGAACGCATCCTCCGCAACGCCGACACGGTCAATGAACTGGGCGTCGTACCCGGTGGGGTGCAGCACCATGCGCAGGTAGCCGTAGGTCTTCAGCCGCACCTGCGGGAAGGGCACCGGGTTGGTGGTGCCGCCGCCGACCGATGCGCCGCCGGTGCCAACGACCACCTCGCGCACCCCATTCGGGTCAGCCGTCCCGGAGGGATTCAGGTAGCCGAAGCGCATGTAGACATGCATGTGACCGTTCAAGACGACGTCGGCGTGATTCTGGTAGAGCAGGGACCACCACGCGGCCGTGGTCGTGCTCTGGGTGGACTGGCCGGTCCAGCGAGGTTGGTGCCAATACGCCAGGACGCACGGTTGCGTGTTGGCGGCCAGATCGGCAGCGAGCCACTTGGTCTGCGGGCTGGTGGCGCTGCAGCCCCCAACGCCGCTCTTCGGGCAGTTTGCATTCAGTGCGATCAGGTGCCAGCTACCGAGGTTGAACGAATAGTGGCCACCCGACTCTGGGTGCGCGGCCCCGCCGAAGTACGAGAAGTAGATGCCGGCCGTCGTATTGCTCGCCGGGCATGTGCCTCCCGCCCCGTCGGCGCCTGTCTGGTACTCGTGATTACCGGCGGCCGGATGAGCGATCGCGTCGAGCCGACCCCAGCTCAGGTCGTAACTGAGCGGGAAGTCCTCGGGCTGATCGCACACGTACTGGTAATCACCTAGACCGAGGAATGCGTCGACGGTTGGGTCGCTCACGGCGCCGTTACTCGTCGATAACTGCTTGCAGGCCGTGGAGCTGCCGTTTCCGCCCTTGAAGTTCGTGTTGCTGGGATCGCACGCCATGTCTCCCACCGCCACGATCACGGGGTCGCCCGAAACCGGGTCGGACGCGCGGCTCTCAGGTGTCGGCCATGCCACGAGCACGACACCCCCAAGAGCTATCAAGGCCAGCACCACCACAGCAACGCGCAGACGCATCAGAACGCCACCTCCCGCGACGACTCTACACGAATTTGGAGAACCTGTCATGCTTATTTCGGTCCAGCCTGCACCGTGTCGAAACGCGGGCAACGGCGTCCGATGTGAACGATCATGGTCACCGGGTCAAGGACATGGCCCTCCAAGCCGACACGGATCGCACCGTGCGCCCCGACGACTTCGCCGAAGAAGACATCCGAAACCCGCGACACACCTTCCGCCTGATCAGGCGCGGCACGTACCTGCTGGCGTCCGCCGCGGTGGCGGCGTCGCTTCTGGCCGCCTGCGACGGCGGAGCGTCGAAGCGCTCTGCCCCACCGCCACGGACCTCACCGCCGATGTCATTGGGCGCGGCGGCACGATCGGCGACGGCACGAATGCGCGCAGGAATCCTGCTCGTCTCGCGGGGGATCGCCATCGACGGAATCGCCGTGGACCCGCACCATCTCGTCTGGGAGACCGGGCCGTTCGAGGACGAGAGCACACCGACAGTGCTCCATCAACGACCGCTCGCGGGCGGTCCCACCCGGACGCTGGCCACTGCCGTCGTCCCCAACCTGGGAGTGGCGTCGACAGCGAGCTGGGTGGTGTACGCCGTTGCAAGAGGTACCACGTCGTCGCTGATGGCGGTGCGCCACGACGGCAGCGGCGCACACCGGATCGCGACTGGATTGGTGGCCCCGCTGGCGCAACGGGGCGCGCTCGTGGCGTGGGCCGTGGAGCGAGCAGGCACCCAGCGGGTGGTCGTCAGCGATCTCGATGCGAACCGGACGTGGGTGGCCGCAGCCATGCCCCGCTGCGTTCGCGGCCGGTGCTATCGCATCGACGCGGTGACGCTCTCCGACTCGGGGGTGGTGTTCGACCGCGGCGCCGTCGGCCCACAACCTTCACTCGTCGTCAGGCGGGCGTTCACGGCGGCACAGCCGGTCAGGGTGAGACTTGACGGCGACCCGCAGCCGTACCTGGTCGGCTCGTCCTCCGGAGCAGCCTATCGCTGGGCCGGGCACGGCTGGTACCTGTGGGACTTCGGCCAGGCGGCGCCGCGGCCGGCGACCGACATCGCCGCAACCGAGACGGCCGTTGCCTACGAGCGAGGTCGCTGGCTGCTGCTCGCAGGCGACCGCTGCCGGCCGGGGCTGGTCGCCCAGGGCGGAGGCCGTCCGCCCCACACGGTGGTCCCGGCCGCGACGCTCGACGGCCTGGTCGATCACGAGTCGGACGTGTGTTTCGAGCAGGACGGCCTGGCCCTGGCCGGCACCCGCGTACTGACGACGTGGGCGCTGGTCCCCCGGCACACAGCTGCCGAGCATTCCGACGAGGGCCTGCTCGGCGTCGCACTTGCCACGCGCGCGGCGCGGTAGCGGTCGCTAATCAGTTCGCAGGGGCAAGGTCGAGCGCGCCCCGGGTGACCAGGTACTTCACGCACTCGTCCACGTCCTGCTGCCCGTCCAGCCGATCGCGCAGCTCGGCCCAGGTCGTGCTTCCGTCCACGGCCTGCAGCACGGCAAACTGGCCGTCGGTAAGCCCGAAGGGCTCCTCGCCCCAGACGTTGGCCTCGTACACCTGGACGCCCGGCTGACGCGCATAGACCCGGGCCGCCTTGTCGAACCGGCGGCCGTGCACCGGCTTGAGGCTGTCGCGGTCGCCGTTGGCCGAGGCCAGCAGGTCGAGGCTCCGCTCCCGCACGGTTGGAGTACTGGGGTCCTCCCCGAGGGGATCGCAGTTGAAATCGTTGAACTTGCAGTACAGGTTCACCGCCCCTGCAGACCGCCGGCGCAGGTGCCAGGTGGAGGATCCCGGGAAGGCAACGATGTCGCCGGCCTCGTCCGCCAGCTCGACCTCGCGCGCGGTTCGCAGCGCCACGTCGGGTTGCTCGTGAGGCTGCAGGCTGGCGCGGAACGCGACGCTCGAGTTGAACGGGTTCAGGGAGCGGTGGTCGTGGGGGTACAGCACCAGCCGCGACACCTCGGGGATCGCGACCGAGAAGCCCATCGACACCTGCGAGCCATACCGATCCTTGTGGGCAGCCGGTTCCGGATCGGCGTTCGGGTCATAGACCTGGAAGTGCCGCTCGGACAGGGTGATGCTCTCGCGGTCGAGACCGCAGAGCACGGACACAAAGTCGTAGAGCTCACCGGGATAGTCCGCGAAGTCGGCGGCGAAGTCGTAGACGATCTGCTCCTTCTTGCCCTGGAAGGCGAAGCGCTCGTCACCGCGGCCACCGTTCATGGCGCGGGCGACGAAGTCGTTCAACGCCGCCAGGAACTCGGGGGACATACCGTTCTTGATGTGAATCCAGCCTTGCCGCTCATACTCGTCTCGATGGTCGGCAGGGTCGACCGCGAAGATCCTCACGATTGCGTCCTCTCTTCCAGCGCAAGCATCGGAGCCAGCGCCCGTAAACAGGTCAGAGTGCCAGTTTGCGAGGTTAACCGCACCACGTCAAGGTGCGCGTCCGGGGCTGATCAGGTCTGATCGAACTTCGGCTCGCCCGGGCGGAGCTGCGACATGGGCGCCGGAGATGTGGGCCGCGTGACCGTCTCTTCGGATTGTGCGGTAAACGACTCCTGCGACGGGGGTGCTGCGGAGTAGCCGTACCCGCCGCCGTAGCCGTACCCGCCGGCGTCGTGTTCAGAGCCGGTCAGAACGAAGCCCAGCTTCGGTGTCGGAAGCTCGAGCAGCGTCCTGTGTAGTTCGGTCAGCATCGGGCGGGTGACCACCTCGGAGCGCACAACCACCACTACGCCCGCCACCTTCCCGCCGAGTACGACGCTGTCGCTGACGGGAAGCATGGGTGCGGAATCGATGATGACGATATCCACCCGATCGGCGATCTCGTCGAGCAGCTCCGTAGTCGCGTCCGCCTCGAGCAGCGGCGAGGGGTTGGGCGGCAACGGCCCCGCCGTCATGACCAGCAGGCTTCCGTCGTTGGGGCCGGCCACACCGGCCGGCAGAGGCACGGCGCGCAGCGCCTGGTCGACGGTCGCCTCCCCCAGCATCACGCTTGTCGCACCCACACGATCGGGCAACCCGAAGAAGGTCGCGATCATCGGCCGGCGGAGGTCGAGGTCGACCAGCGCGACGCGCCTGCCGGCTCCGGCCATGGCCAGCGCCAGGTTGCCGGCAGTCGTGGACTTACCCTCCTGCTCGACAGCGCTCGTCACCATCAGCGTGCGCGCTCGGGTCTTCACATTGGCGAAGTCGAGGCTCACGCGCAACCGGTGGAACACCTCGGCGAAGTGACCGGCATCGTCGCTCAGCAGCCCCAGCTGGCCCGGCCTGCGCAGGCCACGGGGAGGCGTAGGAACGCGGCCGAGCAGGTGCAGACCCAGGCGGCGCTGGATCTCGTCCGAGTCGCGCACACGACGGTCGGCCGCCTCGACCAGCGACATCATGGCCAGGCCGAAGAAGACCCCGAGCCCCAGGCCCAGGAGCACGTTCCGTGTCACCTTCGGCGACACCTTCGTGGCCGAGTCGGCGACCTGGGCGACCTGTGTGCTCGTGCGCTGCTGCTGAAGCGCCAGCTCTAGCTGCGAAATCGTGCCCAACGCCTGGTGGTACTGCGCCACCAGGTCTGCCTGAAAGCCCGCTGTCGAGCGAATCTTGGCGGCGAGGTTGCGTGCCTGCGCGCGCAGTGGCGTCAGCGCCTGTTTGATGCGCTTGACGCCCGTTGCGTTCGCCCAGTCAGCGTAGGCGTTAGCATACGACGTGGCCAGGAGCTTCGCCCGAGCCGACGAGCGGTCAGTCACCGAGAAATCGAGGAAGTCGCTGGTCGAGCTGGCGGTGACGGTCGAGCGGCTCAGCAGCTGCTGCGGGGTGATGTCCTTCACCTTCGCCTTCTTCAACGCGAGCCGTGCGACCGGGGCGGTCGCCGCAAGCTGCGCCTGCGTGGCCGCGTAGCGCTCGGCGGTGGTGGCGTTGCCCTGCTGCTTGAGGATGCTCGCGAGCGGCTGATTGGCGAGCCGAACCTCGGCGGCCGCCTGATACTTGGGAGTCTCGAGCCGAGAAACCAGAAGCGCCGACCCGGTCGCCAGCGCGATCACCATCAGGGCAATCCACCAGCGGCGCCGGACGACGCCGAGATAGTCAGTCAGAGTGCTTGGAGCAGCTGCATCCATGAACGCGCCTCGCAGTTATGTCAAGCGAGGCACGTTGCGGCTCGCCTCGACGTTTGGACTTCTTCTGAGATACGACGACTACCGTTCGCTGTCAAGTGCCACAGCGGTGCCGGCAGCCTCCGCACCTCGAATGACTCGATTGTACGCGTTTTCAAGTCCGATGACCGCCTGCTGCGGACTGAACCGTCTTTGCCACTCACGGTGAGCTCCCGTGCCCAGCAACAGCGCCGTGTCGTCGTCGAGCAGACGGTTCGCCGCATCGACCCACCCGCGCGAGTCCGCTGGGGATACAAGCAGTCCGGAGCCCTCACGGACGACGCCGGGCAGTCCTCCCAGCGCGTTTGCGATCACGGGGACACCCGCGGCGAACGCCTCCACCACTGTTCGCGGTGCGCCCTCGTAACAGATCGACGGCAGCACCAGCGCCCGCGCGTGGCCAAGCAGCCCGCTCACGCGTGACGGATCGACGGCCCCGTGGAACTCGACGTCGCCACGCGCCAGCTCGCCGAGACGGTCACGCTCCTCCCCCTCGCCGACCACGATCAGCTTTGCCGGGACGTCGCCCCACTGGGGCAGCAGCCGATCGAGTCCCTTCTCGTGGGACAGCCTGCCCAGGAACAGGAAGTATTCGCCCGCGCCGCTCCGCCGCTCCATTGGCTGTACGAAGTTGGGCTGCACCACGATCCGATCGGGATCGAATCCGGCCTGGATGTGCTTCTCACGAACGAACTCGCTGACAGCCAGGAACGTGCCGACGCGGTCGAAGCTACCGGCCCGGCGATGCAGAGCGAGTGACGTCCCCAGGGCGGCGCTGCCCAGCGCCGACCCTCGGTAGCAGCGATGCACGACACCGCGCCACGGCAGCTTGCCGACGCAGTCCTCGCACACGACTCCGTCACGAAGCAGCACCGCAGGCAGGCACAGCATCCGGTAGTTGTGCAAGGTAACGACGGTGGGAATATCGACCCGCAGCACGGCCGGCGAGACGGCGGGAAACAGGTTGTGGACGTGCAGCACGTCGGGGGAGGTGTCGCGGATCAGCGCGGTGACCGAAGCGACGGCAGACCTGTTCCACACGGCGCCGGCCGCCGCGCCGGCGCGCTGCCGCAACGTCACGGTCGCGGGCTCGGGGGACCACAGCTCCACGTGATGCCCCGCCGCTCGCAGGAGTGCGACCTCGTCCTCGACGACGCGATTTTCGCCGGACGAAGATCCGCTGGCGTAGTGGGAGTGCACGACGAGGATCCGCAGCGTGCGCCGATCGCGGTCGACACCCACCGCGTCTTCAGAACGGGCGACGGAGAGCATGCACCGCCGATCGGGTGTAACGGCGGGCCATCACGGCCACTGCGCGACCGAGGAACTCGGTGTTGGTCTTGAGATAGCGCGCGGCCAATCGCCGCGGCTCGTGTAGCAGGCGGTGCAGCCACTCGAGACCGGCTCGCTGCATCCACACGGGAGCCCGGGGCTTGGTGCCTGCGAGGAACTCGAACGCCGCACCCACACCCAGCGCGAGCGCCGGGGTGTACGCCGTGCGGTTGTTCCACATCCACTCGTCCTGCTTGGGCAGGCCCAGCCCAACCCACACGATGTGCGGCCGCGCCGCGTTGATCTCGGCCGTTAGCTCCGCCTCCTCCTGGCTGCTGAGGCTCCTGAACGGCGGAGAGATGGCACCGACGATCAGCGCTTCTGGGAAGCGCTCGCGAAGGCTTGCCTGCAGCCGCTCCAGAACCTCCGGTGTCGAGCCGAACAGCAGGTGGCGAAGACCGTGCTCCTGGCCGGCCTCGATCACCCGCGGCATCAGGTCAGGCCCGGCCACCCGGTGGGCGCCTGGATGGCCGACGCGCCTCAGCAACCATGCCACCGGCGCACCGTCGGGGAAGTTCACCCACGCGTCGCGCATCGCGAGCATCAACGACTCTCGATGCTGGGCCGTGATGATGCCGTGAACACCGCACAGACAGGAGAAGCCGGCTTGCCCGGAGAGGGCTCGGCTCACGACCAGCGCCGTCGCCGAACCGAGGTCGCCGACGTAGTACTCGACTCCCAGGATGTCGGCGAGCGGAGTTTCGCCGTTGTCTCGTCCGGCCCCGTTCCGCGCTTGGCCGACCGTCCGTTGCGAAGCGCACGGTTGACCGTCGGCCGGCGGAGTACGTAGTGATCGATTCATCAGTGAGCCCCCAGGCGCGAATGACCCCTCACGCCTCGGAAGAGGATCCGTCACCACCCGGCCGATGTCAAGCGCCGCGCATCACCGAACCGGCGGGCCGGAACCTCGCAAGGAGGCCCCGACCCGCCGTGTTTGCCCTGCTCGCGACGTCAGCGAGGCACGCCGCCCTTGCGTCAGCCGAGCAGCACCGCCCCGGTATACGGAGCCATCGTCAGGCTGCTGACCTTGGTGCCGGTCGGGGTCGTCATGGTCGCGCCAAGGTTCACCGTCACCGTCGACGAGGAGGGGTTCACCAGCACGCGCCCGTTGGTGAACGTGCGCTGGTACACGCCACCCAGGAGGTACTGACCGGTGGTGGTGAACGTCTCGGTGGGCGTCCCGATCGGGGCGTTCATCAACGGCGTGTCGAGCTGCCATGCCTGCGGACCGCCGCTGGCAGACGACTCGAACTGGATCCAGACGTGCCCGTTGTTTCCGAGCAACATCGTCGCGACGTTGAAGGCCTGCCACTGGGAGAGGTTGGTCGACATATCCTCGAAGTTGGCGAGGACGCCATGCCCGTGCGCCTGGCTGTCCAGCAGCATTTGAACGTCCATCTTCCACTTTGAGAGCGTCTGAGCGTCGCGCGGCTGAGTCGCGCCCATCCAGTGCTCGGCTTCGAACACTCCCATTTGCGACTGGTCCACGATCGAGTCCGAGTTGACGTAGTAGCGGTTGCCGGACTCGTAGGAGTTGCCGATGATCGGAGCCTTGGCAGCCGCGGCGTTCCCCACGATGTTCACGGCATTCATGTAGTTCGTCATCGTGAACAGCTTCCCGGTGCGAGGGTCGACCGGAAGGCTGGTCACGAAGTCCGTGTTCCCGGCCGACGACATCTGGTCGAGGAAGCACCCGCTTGCCAGCGGGGCTTGGGCCATCTTGTCGGCACATCGGTGGGCCACGTAGGCCGGCCACCCACCATCCCCGCCGGAGACCGCCGTCGAGAGCGGGTTCATCAGGTAGTTCTTGTTGGACTTGGACTGAATCTTCGCCCCCGACGCGCTGTAGAGATACCACGAGGACGGAAACGCGTTCGCCTGATCAGCCCCGGCCAGCATCCCGTTCTGGTAGACGTAGAACCGGATCGCGGGATTCACGGCCCGCAGCGCGGGCCCGTACTTGTTGACCTGGATCGGCAGTGCGACCACGATGTCGTTCTGCGCTCCGATCGCATTCAACTCGGCCGCTGTAAAGGTATGACCCACCTGAGTCTGGATGCCCACAAAGCGATGGATGTTCGCCGTCGTTGACGTGAAGGCCGCGGCCGGCGACGCCGAGGCGGGCACTGCCGCCAGCAGAGCGGCCGCAGTGATGGCTGCCAGGGCTGTGGCACGAGCCAGGCATGATCGTCGCCGATCCATGGTCGTGCGTCGCGCATGGTCGATGTGCATGGGTAGTGACCCCTTTCACGAGTGCGAGTCTGATCCGGCGGTGATCGGTTTCCCGAACTGCACTGCGGTTCTGCCTTCTCCGCCGTGTCACACAGGCGATACCGGATCCGTGCCCGGATCCTCAACATGACATCGGCGCCAGGCCCCAAACTCTCTGTGAAGAATCGGTAAAACCTGGCATTCGCCTTGCACACACTTCACCCTCGAGAGTCCGGGTAACCCGCGCCAGGAGGCGCAATTGACCGCCGTATTGACGGTTGCGGCAGCGGCGACGGCGACGGGGTAACCTCAGTCGTCGAGCCAAGCACAAGGCGGGGCGCAAGCTTGACAGGCCGAGCGGCCGGCCGGATAGTTGGCCCGTGGGATCGGCCTCCCTGGGGTCAGCCCGGAGGGCGACCCGAACTCGCAACCACGGCGTCGGGGGTCGGAGATCGACATGAGTGATGTAGAGCGCGACGATCTGCCAGGAACCACCCTGCGAACAGCCCGTGCAACAGGGCGTTAGCCGGTTGGCCCGCGACATCAGCGCACCCAGGTACCGAACGCTCCCGAATCGCGCTCAATTGCTGGTCCTGATCTCGGGGTGCGTCCTGGCGGCAGCGGTCGGTCCGATCGTCGCCAGGTCATCGTCCCTGGCCTACGGACTTGCAGCCATCCTGCTGCTGGTCACCGCGCTCAGTCGCACGGCCACGCGACCGATCGGGAGCATCCTGATCGTCGCGGTGATCGCCGCGAGCGCGCTGATCGACCTGCCCCAGCACATCCGCACCGGCCCAACCTCGGGGCAGGGTGCCGAGTCGTTCGCCCTGGCCGCGCTGGTCGTGTTCCTCTGTCTGAACGGCTACGTGCGGGCCGATATACCCGACGTCCGCAGGCTGTTGCCGTTGCCGCTGTTTCTGGCTTGGGCGGTCATCTCGTTCAGCTGGGGCCATCTCACCCAGCAGGGCGTGCAGAACGTGCTGGTCTATACGTGTTTCGTGGGCATGGTGTTCGTCGGCGCGACGCTCGGCCGCGCCAAGCCGCTGCACACCTACCACGTGCTCAACCGCGGATTCCAGTTCGCCGCGATCGTGGGGATGGGGCTCTACGCCGTCAGCTTCGTGATCGCCGGCCACGGCAACCGTCTGGTTGTCTCGCCCCGGCCGTTCGGCCTGTTTGGCGTGCTGGTGGTGTCGTGGTTCATGGCTGCGCACGTGAACGGCGTCAGGTATGCCAAGTACGTGGTGATGGCAGCCGTGCTGCTGACGTTGCTCTCGCTGTCGAGGTCGGCGCTGGCCGCCCAGTTCGCGGTGATCGTGCTGGCCCAACTGGCCACCACCCGCGACTTCCGCAGCACGGTGCGGACGCTCGCTGTGGTCGTGGTGGTGGCCACCACGGCGCTGGCAGCGGTCATCCTGTACGCGCCGCTGAACCACCGATTCTTCGGCGGCGACACCAAACAGATCGGCGGAATATCGCTCAACGTGACCGGGCGCGATGCGCTCTGGTCGGCAAACTGGGCCTGGTTCAAGGAGCGCCCGGTGATCGGCTGGGGCGCCGGGTCGTCTGACCAGATGACGTCGGCGCTGCCCGGTGCGTTCTCGGGTCACCCCCACAACGACTACCTGCGGCTGCTGGTCGACTTCGGGGTGGTCGGCCTGGTGATCTGGGTCGTCGGGTACTTCAGGCTGCTGAGAAGGACCTGGCAGCTGTGGCGACGCACGGTGCTCTGGCGCAGTCCGGAGTCCCATGTATGCGGTGCGGCGTTCCTCGGCCTGATGGGAATCGCCATGTCGATGCTGGTCGACAATCCGCTGATCGAGGTCGGCAAGATGGCCCCTCTGGGGGCTCTCGCCGGGGTCGCGATCGGGATGTGCGCCGCGACGGCGGCGGCTCCGGCAGCCTCGGCGGCCGGCGCGCTTGCGGACTCCCGGGCAGAGGGTGAGCCCGCCGTCCCATGAGGCCGTCCGCGCTTCCGCGGGCGAACATCCTCGCACCACTCCCGACGATGGCCATTGCCGGCGCGCCGGTGGTCGCGCTCTCGTTCGCATCGGGCGGCGGCTATCCAACCGCGTGGAACCTGCTGACCATCTCGATGGTCGCGGCAGGCGCGGCGGTGGCGTACGTTCGCAGGCCCTCGCTCGGGCGTTATGAGCTGGCTGCGATCGGGCTGCTGGTCGCTCTCACGGCGTACTCCGCACTGTCCTACGTGTGGTCGGCCGACCCGCCGGCGACCGCCGCGGAGGCGCAGCGCTGGCTGGCGCTGACCGCCACGCTGGCTTGCCTGGCGCTGACAGCCCGTAGCGGGGGCCACCGGGCGGTCGGCGCAGGCGTGGCCGGGGCGGCGATGGTCGTCTGCTCGTACGCACTCGCGACACGTTTGCTGCCCGACCTGGTGTCGTCTTCGCATGGCTCCGGGGTCAACCGTCTGTACGAACCGGTCGGCTACTGGAACGGTCTCGGCGAGCTGGCAGCCGTCGGCATCGTCCTGAGCCTTGGCCTGGTGGCCCAGGCCAGCGTTCCTGGGCGGATGGTCGCGGCCGCGGGCATCGTGCCGCTATCCGGGACGCTCTACCTGACCTTCAGCCGCGGCGCGGTGCTTGCGGTGATCGTCGGGGTCGCTGTCGCGGCGGGGTTCGAGGTGAACCGGCTCGAATGGATCATCCGCGCTTTGGTGCTGGCGCCTGCTGGGTTGGTATCGGTGGTCGTGCTGCACTCGTTCCCCGCACTGACCACGGCCTTCCCGCCGCACTCCGCCGAGGTGCGGCAGGGCGGGCTCGCGCTGATCGTGCTGGGACTGGTCGTGCTCGCGAGCGTCGCCCTCGCCTACCGTTGGGCGGCTGTCACGAACCGCTGCCTGCGCAGCGACCGAGCGCGACGGAACGCGGTCCGCGGAATGGTGATAACGGCGGTGTTGGCGGGGGTGCTGGTAGTGGCGGCCGCGGGCGGGCCGAAGACCTTCGTCAACGCCCTGGGCACCAGCGGCCAGTCGGCACCCCACTTCAAGCACGGTGATCTCAACCTGCGGCTGCTCAGCCTGTCGCCGAATGGGCGCAGTGAGATCTGGCGGGTGGCGTGGCACGACCTGCGCGCCCACCCCGTGCTCGGATCCGGAGATGGCAGCTTCGCGCAGCTCTGGCTGACCGCACGCACCGAGGATCTCCCCGCCGTCGCCGCCCACAGCCTGTACCTGGAGACAGCAGCCGAGCTCGGGATCGTGGGCCTGCTCTGCCTGATCACGTTCCTCGCGCTGCCGTTGATCGCTGCCCGCCTGGTTCGGGGCGCGCCGATGGCACCCGCGCTGGCCGGGGCCCTTGCAGGAGCGCTGGTACAGCAGGCGTTCGACTGGACATGGGACGTGACCGCGGTCACGGTCGCGATCCTGGGATGCATGGCCGGGTTGCTGGCGGCGGCGGATCGACGCAGCGGATCGCGCGTCGTCCACGGTGTGGCAGCCCTGATGGTGGGAGGGGTCCTGGCCCTGGCGATAGCGGTGATCGGGCTGGCCGCAAGCGTGCAGCTCTCACGCGCCTACGAGGCGGCGAATGCCGGCGATTACGCCGTCGCCCGCCAACGCGCCGCGCAGGCCGCCCGGCTGGCACCGTGGGCGTCGGCCCCCTGGCGGATCGCCAGCTACGCGGACGGCAAGCTGGGCAACACGAACAGGGCACGTGCTGATGCACGGAGGGGCCTCACCCACGCCACCGGTGACTGGTGGTTCTGGTTCCGCCTCGCCTGTCTCACGAAGCGGGGTGCGCGGGAGGCCAACCTGGCCCGCGTTCGATCGCTGAACCCGTTGGCACCAGAGCTGCGCCATTTTCCGGTGCGGTGTGGGGAACCCCTGCCCTAGTCGCTGCCGGCGGCCCCGGCCTGTTCGGCAGCTGCATCCGCGAGCGCCGTGACCACGTCGCCGGCGGCAGGCGGCTGCGGTCGGCCACCCAGGTCGGCGATCTGCGCGAGCGACGCCATCCAACGCAGCCGACGCTCGGCGGCGGCGGTCATGGTCGGCTCCAGCCCGGATCGCTCGACTTCGGCAGATGCGCTCGCGAGCTCGTCGGCGCGCCGTCCGGCGTGCCGGACGAGAGCCGGCATGACGCGCTCGACCAACTGCTCGAACGGCACCTGCTCGCCGGGAGCCCGAGCAATGCTGTCGACCACCCGCGCGTCGAGTCCGTACCGGCGCGCGGTCGTCAGCATTTCGACCAACAACGCGTCGCGTCCCTTCATGTAGACGCTGCGAATCAGCTTCACCCGGGCGGCGTCGCCGGTCGTGGAACCGGTTACCTGAACGTCCATGCCGAGCGCGATCGCAAGGGTGCCGAACGGCTCCGCTCCGGGTCCCGCGGCCAGCAGTGGCACCTCGAGCCCGCTGAGGGTGACCGTTCCCAGAACCGCCACATCCGCGTACAGGGCTCCCGTCCCATCGAGCATCGAGGCGATCTCTTGCTTGTGCTCGGGCGACCCGGGCGAGGGATCGACATACACCGTCCCCGGCTGCATGTGAGGTGCGCATGCCGCCGCAACGGCCGTAGCGGCGGACGCGGGTACCGCTGCGATTACGAGTCCCGCTCCGTCGATCACCGCCGCCAGGTCGGTGCCGGCAGCAAGGCCGCTGTGACGCTCGCGCTGCGCCGCCAGCCCGGTCCCCCGGCTGGGCGAGTCGGCCGGCAGGAACGCGCGCATGCGAACGCCGGCTCGCGGCCGCAGCGCCGCAGCCCAGGTGCTGGCGAGGTCGCCGAACCCCACGAATGCGATCTCGGTGGCCGGCGCCTCAGACGACCCGGTCGGCCCGCCAGCCTCGGTCACGCCCGCGCCTCTCGAGCACGCTGGTCCCGAGCCTGCTCCTGGATTGCCTCAGCCACGGCCCGGTTCAGTTCGAGAATCCATAGCACTGCTCCGATCCAGAGGCCGATCGCCAGCCCGGTGGCTGCACCGGGTGCTCCGTACAGCTCGGCCCCAACCGCGCTCGCAACCAGCGTCACAATCGCGGTGATGAGCCGCACGCGAAGGCTGCGCTTGGCCGCCGCCAGGCCTCGAAGGCCGACCGTCGCACCGGTTAGAACGCCACTGGCGGCGGCGGCAATGGTCAGCGGCAGGAGCACGCTATGCGCCGAGTTCCACGACTTCGAGAGCAGTTCCTGCCCGAGCCAGTCCGGGATTGCAAGCATCAGCCCGCCCCAGGCCAGGGACACGACGGCGATTCCAGCGCCGAGCAGCAGTGCCATACGCCGCATCCGCCGCGGCTGCTCACGGAGCCGCACCGCTTCGTACACGGCCACGCCGGTGAGTCCGATGTTGAAGAGGTTGACAGGCCCCAGCAGCACCTGACCTGCCCGGAAGGCGCCGGCGGCCGCCACCCCGGCCACCAGTGCCGTGACGTAGATCGTCCCGGCATTGGCGCCATAGCGGGCCAGGAACTCGACGAAGTACCGTGGCGCGATGTCACGGTGTGTACCGAGCCAGAATGCTGCCTGCCCCGGTTCCGGTATCACGCGTGACTGGATGACGCCGTATACCGCAGCCACGGTGGCCGCAACCCCCCAGCAGAGGATGAGCGGGGACGCCGAGTGAACGCCGATCGAGAGGGCGACCAACATGGCAGGGATCTGGATCACGGCCCACACGAGATCGTTGATAAAGGCACGCCGCCCACGGCCGTTGCTGAAGAAGGCCATCCGCCATGCGTCTTGGAGCACGAGACCGGGCAGACAGATGCCGAGCGCGACGAACGCGTCGCCGGTGGCCGAGTTCGCGACCGTGCCAACCGCGACGCAGGCCGCTCCCATGGGGATGCTGAGGGCGAGCACCGTCCCCGTGGACGAGCGGGCGGCGGTGCGCCAGGCCCGGTCTCCGGAGCTGCTGAACCGCACCGCCAGAGGCTCCGAGCAGAGCGACCGAGTCACACCGAGCGCGAACGTGTAGGTGGCGAACGCCAGCCCGAAGACGCCGAAGGCGCGAACCCCGACCGCATGCGCGACGAGGATGCTGAGCGCCAGGTTGGTTGCGCTCGAGAGGCCCTGGTCGGCCACTCCCCAGCTCAGCCGCCTGGCGCGCCGGAACCTGCTGCGACTCCGAACCGGCGCCTGCCTCGATGTGACATGAGCGGCAGGCTCCGGGGAAGGAGGCGGCGGGGGAATCGCAGGCAGGCCGGTCGGCGGGGCCGCAGGAGCGGCCCCGGGAACCGGCCTGCCGCCCAACGTCACGGCGATGTGCACCTTGCCGGGAGCGCCGTTTTGGATGTTGTCATAGCTCAGGATGCCGGCCGCGTGCAGCTCCGCGAGCGCCTCGATCGCCTCCGACCGGCTCAGCTTCGCGACGACCGCCAGCTCATCGATTTCGGCCACGCATTCGGTGCGGTCGTGATCAACCGTCGCGGCGAGCACCGCAGCCAGCATCCGGTAGGCCGAACGATCGAGCTCGTTGCCGGCCGCAGCCTGCACCGCATCGCTGTGTGCCGACAAAGCACGTGCCGACATCGGCGCCCTGGCTCCGGCCGCCGATGCGGCGTCACGCAGGCGGCCGTCCTCAGCGGGAGACTGCGGCATTGCGAGCCTGGAGCGCGGCGGCGGCGCGCACCCTCCCCTCGAACCCATAGCGCCGCTGGAGGCCGTTGAAATCCTCGGCCATGCGGCGAGGCAGCACGATCGGGGCGCCGTCGTTTCGCCGCATCGGCTTCACGATGCTCGTGGCCTCCTCAGCCCACCGATCGGAACTGGCGATGCCGAGGAAGCCGGCCAGCTCGGAAACCACCTGGAGCGGCGAGTCTGTGAGGTCCCGGTAGGTGATCTCGTGCAGCCGGTCGGCCAGGGAGGGCCGCCAACGATCGACCTCGCCGACGCTGACCAGCCACTCATAGGCGGCGCGATCCTGGTCGCCCTCGAGCAGCGCCACCTCATCCGCGTAGTACCCGGCCGCCGCCCCTTCGTCCCGCATCAGCCGCCACTTCGAATCGTTGCTCCCCCACCAGTCGTTCACCATACCCCGGCCGACCACACGCCGCGTCCTGGCCGCCTTGCGGGCGATCGAGCGGACCACGTCGTCGCCGTCGCGCACGATGTGGATGAATCGAGCGTCCGCGGCGAGCCCGTCGAGGAACCCGATTCGCAGCGCGTTGGTGGGGCTCTTCTCGATGAAGACCTGCCCGGAAGGCGGCTTCATGACGCGGGCGAAGCGTCGCCTTGCCGGCGCATCGGCGTCAGAGGCGTTCATGAAGCAGTGGGCACCGCTGCGGCTGAATGCCAGCGCGGTGTCGGTGGCCCGGCTGACCGCCGCCCAACGCTCGCGCGGCTCATACAGGTAGCGCACCGAGGGATGCAGGCTGAGGATCTCGCCGAGTAGCGTGGTTCCAGAACGCCCGCATCCGACCAGGAACACCGGCGGCGACACACTGCTCCAGACCCCCCGCCCCATGGTCGCACGGATGCGATACGGCGCATAACTGGCGTAGTCGCGCACGGGGCGCATGAGCGGCTTGACTGCCTCGAACCTCCGGGCCAACACATCCTCCAAGGTCTGCGGGGGTCATTGATTCGACGAAAGCTCCCACCTGCTCCCGCCTTTGCCAGCCTCCGGAACGGCGACTCGAGATCTAGCCTACGACCGAGTCGGCCGCCAGTCCAGTTGGCAGCGTACGCCGATCGCAGCGTCTTGACGGAGCCGGCGAACTGGTGAGCCGGGCAGCTATTGCCGGTTGGTTCGACCGCTCGTATCGTTGTCCCACCTCAGTGAGGTGGTCTGGCGAAAGGGGCGGCACGGTGAGAGCTCGAATGATCTGGATCCTTGTGATCCTGGTGGCGGTGGCGATGGCCGGCCGCATCTCCGGCTCCGATGCCAATAGCGTGGTGCTGAACGCGCTTACGTTCGACCACTCGAACACCGCATGCGCGTCCGTTGACTCGAAGGGCAACCTGGCCTCGACCGCCACGCAGACGGGAGTCGCATTCGATGGGTCGCGACTGCTCCTCAGCTGTTGGAACGACAACACGATCACCGCGGTGTCGCCTTCCAACGGTTCCCAGTTGGCCGTCTACCACATCAGCGGTGGCACCGACTTCGGTGCACTGACATGGGATCCGGTGCGCAACCTGCTGTGGGCCTGCAACCTCCACGAGAATGGGGTCGGCACGATCGACCTGTCCACGTCCACATTCGTACCGGTGTTCACCGCTCGAGGTTGCACCGATGCGCTCGCCTACGACCCCACCGACGACACCCTGTGGGCGGGCCGCGACGGAGGGCACACGGTGGCGACGCTCGAGCACTACTCCGTCACCGGCAAGCTGCTGGGGTCGAAGAACATCGGCGGCCTGGTGAACGACCGATCCGGGCTGGCGTTCGCGGGAAGCCGGGTCTACATCGCGTCGCCTCACTCGGGCTACCCCAAGCACCTGTGGCAGACCACCCGCGCCTTCGCGACTGCAAACGTGCTCGCCACCTGGACGGGCACTGCCAAGGCTGAAGATCTCGAGTGCGATGGAACCACGTTCTCGACGCCGGTTATCTGGGTGCAGTGGAATCACCAGAACCTGCTTCAGGCATACGCCATCGGCGGCACGTGCGGTCCTCCCGCGGGCGCCGAATTGACGGTAACGCAGACGCCGTCACCGACATCGGTCACCGCCGACTCGCCCGTGACATTCACCAGCACCGTGACGAATCTGGGCCCGGTCGCAGCGACGAACGCGGTCGCCACCGTCGCGGTTCCGCCGGCCACGATCGCCGGTGCCAGCAGCGCGTCCCAGGGCACGTGCACCGGCAGCTCCAGCATCACCTGCTCGCTCGGCACGATCGCCACCGGCGGCACGGCGACGATCTCCGTTACGATCACACCGATCGCCCCGGGGACGCTGGCGAACAACATCTCCGTCACGTCCGACACCACCCTCGCCCCCGCAACCGACACGGCTCCGGTCACGGTCACCGCACAGGCGGGGACGACGTACACCGCGATCTCAGACTCCGGCTTCTCACCGACCACGACGGCGGCAGCCCTGGGCGGCACGGTTCAATGGAACTTCGTGGGCACGACCGTCCACTCGGCTCGCGACGCGACCGGCCTGGCAACGTTCGACACGGGCCCGGTGTCTCCGATCGCGTTCGCGACCACCAGGTTCACGGCTGCGGGCAACTTCAAGGTCGCGGATGCCTCGTCGACCGCGACGGGCGTTGTGACCGTGCCCGTCTCTGTGCCGGCGACTGCGAGTCTCGCCACGCCGATCACGGTGGTGTGGGCGTCCGATCCGCTGCCGGCCGGGCTGGTCGAGGACATCCAGGTGCTCCGCCCAGGGCAGACCACGTGGAAGGCGTTCCAGACCAGCGCAGTGGGACAATCGGCGCCTTTCACCGCGGACGCCGGTGCCGGGAAGTACCAGTTCCGAGCCCGCCTGCGCAGCCCGCAGACCGGCTCGAGTACCGTCTATAGCGCTAGCCGCAGCGTGAAATTCTCCTGAGCACGGGCCAGATTCTTGACTTTCCCAGCTCCTGGCCGGATCCTTGACCGGTTGCACCTATCCGGCTTGGGCCGCCGGCAGTTCTCGATCCAGGGGGCTCCCATGAACTCTCCAGAGCGCGTACCCGCCGACGTCTGTCGGATCCATCTAGTGCGGCACGGCCGCACCGTCATGAACGTCTCGGTTCGATTTCGCGGGCGGCTGGACGTGCCTCTGGACGAGGTCGGCCAGGCCGAGGCGCGCGAGGCAGCCAGCAACCTCCGCCAGGTCCCGTTGGCCGCGGTCTACACGAGCCCGCTCGAGCGGGCCAAGGAGGTCGCCCGCGAGATCGCCGCCGCATCCTCGCTGGCGCCCGTGACGGTGGATGACGGTCTCACCAACCTGGACTACGGGCGGTGGGAAGGACTGACGAAGGACGAGTGCAAGGAGCGAGACCCGGACGCGTTCCGACTGTACGCCGAAGATCCGATGCGGGCGTGCTGCCCCGAAGGAGAGGCGCTGGCAGATGGTGCGACCAGGGTCGTCTCGGCGCTGCTCGGCATCGGCAAGCGCCACACCGGACAGGAGGTGGCAGCGGTCACGCACGGCGCGATGGTGCGCCTGGCCGTGCTGTACGTGGAGGGTGTGGCACCCGGCGACTGGCAGTTCAAGCTACCCACCGGGTCGGCAACCGTCTTCGAGGTCCGCGACGGCGCGCTGTCCGTTGCCTCGGTCGCCGATCGCACCACGCCTGACCCGTTCAAGGCCAGCGCCCGATCGGCGGCGCCGGCTTGAACACTGCGGCCGGGGGCACGGAATCCGGAAGGCTGCGCGGCCGGGATCCGATCCTGGAGCGGATTCCGGCGACACGCAATCTGGCCTACCGGGCCCGCTACCTGGTGAACGCGTACCCGGCTCTGTACATGCCGATTGGCCGGTTCCGGCACCGCCACAGCAGCGACTACTGCGTCGGCCCCGGCACGGAGATTGTGATCGAAGGGTTTGGCCGCGCCGGCAGCACGTTCGCATGGCTGGCATTCATGTCGGCGCAGGATCGCCCGGTACGGACGGCCCATCACACCCACGCCGCCGCCCAGGTGATCACGGCGGTACGGCTCGGAAAGCCAACGCTCGTGATCGTGCGGCCGCCGACCGACGCCACGCTCGCCCACATGGCGCGCAAGGGCATCACGGCGCGCATGGCACTGGTGGCCTGGACGCGCTTCCACCGCCGGATCCTGCCTCACGCGGAAGGCTTCGTCGTCTGCAGCTTCGGCGAGATGACGACGAACTTCGGGCCGGTGGTCGAGCGGGTGAACCAGCGCTTCGGCACCGATTTCGGCGTTTTCGAACACAGCCCCGAGCACGAGCAGGAGATCTTCGATCAGATCCGCGAGCGCAATCGGCGCCGGTTCGGAGATCAGCCCAGCGGCGACAGCTCCAAGGCACTGGGCTTGCCCAGCGCAGAGCGGGAGGCGCTCAAGGAGACGTTCCGCTCGCAACTCGCCGCACCGGATCTCGAGGAGCTGCGGAACCGAGCCCAACGCACTTACGACGCGCTGGTCACGCCGAGCCAGGTACCGGGACCCGGCTGAGCGGAAATCGGCGACGCCCCCGCGGCTCGCTACGTGAGGCCAAGCGCGCGCCGCAGCACCGGGTCACAGACGCGCACAGCCCGGCTTGGGTCCGACACGAGGTAGTGGTGGTGCAGCCCGGGGCCGCCGTTTACCTCGATCAGGGCGCCTCCGGTTTCTGCAAGCGGGCGGTTCAGATCGGCAGTGATCACGTCCACTCCCGCCAGCCTCAGCCCAAGCGCCTGGACGCTGCTGCGCGCTTCGCGTACGAGCTCGTCCGCCGGTCGCTCGCTGACCGTGTGGCTATCGGCGGGTCCGCTCTGATTCGTCACGTTCCGTACTCGCACGCGAGTCCCGGCGGGTGCAACTGAGCCCAGCCTGAGACCTTGTCCGGCGAGCGCGTACACGCAGTCGAGCGTTGCCGTGATGAGCTGCAGGCCAAGGTCCCCGCCGGCTGCGAGCCGTCGCCGGTTCTCGGCCAGAATCAGCTCCCGCACCGTCGAGCTGCCGTCCCCCGTGACGTGCGGCGGGTCGCGCCGGACGACGTCGAGCAGTTCGCCGTCCAGAAAGAGGAGGCGGTAGACGCTGCCGGGCACCTGCGGCTCCACGAGTATCGTCGTCGATCGGCGTGCTGCGATGATCGCCGCGCGCCGTAGCTGTGACGTTGTCGAGACGCCTGCCGTGGCACCCATCCCGCCGCCGGTCCCGCGCGCCGGCTTGACCACGACCGCGCCGGACCGGCGAAGCAGTTCGACTGCTGGTGAGAGGTCACCCAGCCGGCACTCGACGTAGCTGGTGGTGGATACCCCCACGTCCCGAAGCAGCCCGTTCACGAGCACCTTGTCCAGCGACGCGCGGACGGTCACCACGTCATCCAGCGTCGTCCACTGTCGCTGAGTGAGCGTACGACGATCGCCGTGCTGAAAACTCAGGATACCGGCCGGGTGGTCGGTCACCGTGGCGCCGACTTCGGCGGCTGCAGACGTCCACAGCCGGCGGTAGTAATCAGCGTCGATTCGCGCGGATGCCCGTGCAAAGGCACGGCCCTCCCTGAACCTCGCGCTGACGTAGGCCGGGCCCGCTGCGGCCGCCAGCTCGAGGTGTGCCATCAGCTCGCGGCCGGGACGGCCGGCGCCGGCGAGGGCGAACGCCGATCGACTCAGCAGGTTGTCGATCGCACGAGGCGATGTCATGACAACGCGGCGTCCGGACTGGATGTCGTCTCGGACGTTCGACCGATCCTCGCTCTCACACGACCGGGAAGCCGAAGCAGCCCAAGCACGCTGGGCAGCGGGTCGGCGACGCTGAAGATCGGAAACCGCTGGCGGTGGGAGAGGCTCCGTAGCCATGACCACAACGTCAGGTCCCCCGACCGCCGCATGGCCGTGAACGCGAGCGCGTCCTGGACCGGATACCACAGCCGCACTCCCTCCCGAAATCCATCCTGGGGTGCCACCGGAAGTCCGGCGGCGTCACGGTAGGCGAGCTCACCGAGGTTGAGACCGGCGGCCCGCACCAGGGCATCGGCGGCCGTGACTCGCGCGTTGCACTCCATGATCTTGAGCTGCTGGTCCCGTGCATCGAGCTTGAACTCGACGCAGGCGATGCCGCGAACCCCGGCAGCGTCCACGAACCGGCGCCCGGCCTCGGCCGCGGCCGGACTCCATCGCGCCAGGTGATAGGTCGCGCCACCGAACCCGACCGGGTACTGGCGCATCTTCTGCTTTGTGAAGTCGACCAGCTTCCGGGCGTGCTCGTCGACGTACGTGTAATACGACCAGTACGTCTCCTCCGGTCCCGGAACGATCTCGGTGACCAGCATTGCCAATCCCAGCTGGCTGGTGCGAACGTATGCGGCCCGCAGCTCCGCCTCCGACTGGATGCGGAACACCTTGCGTCGGAAGTGCCGGGCGAATTCGTGGATGTGCACGGGCTTCAGAGCACACGGCATGCTGATCTCGGCGACGGCTCGATCGAGGTCAGCCTGGGCCCTGAGCAGCACGGTGCGTGGCGCGCCCACCCCACAGGCTCGGGCGATCTCGTACGTCCGCTCCTTGTCGAGCATGTCCACCAACGCCTCGTCGTTGGCACGGGCCGGTCGCAGGCCGATGCCGCATAGCTCGGTGCGCCGTCGCGCGAGCAGCTCCAGAGAGTCATCGTCGCAGGGAATGAGCACTGCGCCGGCAGGTGCCTGTGAGCGCAGCCAGCTGAGCAGCTGCCGCTGCGGATCCTCGCCGGACACCACCGTGAAGCCGCGGCAGTATCGCGACGCCCGCACCGGCGAGTATTCAGGACCGACCGCATGCACTTCGACCCCGATCTCACCGAGGCCCCTGACGACGGACAGGGCGTTCGTGAGGCCGCCAAAGACCACCGCCGGCGGGTACCCCATTCAGCGACCCTTGGCGGCGAGCTGGTTCGACCGCGTGACGGGAAGGCCGGAATCCGCGAGAAACCGGTCGACCCACGCGTTCGAGAAGTCGCCGCGTGCAACGGCGGCTGTGTACTCCGCCTCCGAGGCCGACTTCTGGCGAAGGCTGGCCAGGAGTGATTCGGAGATTGCAAGGGGGATCACGACCACGCCGTTGAGATCACCCATGATGATGTCACCAGGGTGGATCACGATGCCACCACAGCAGATCGGGTGGTTGATCTCGCCCGGGCCGCGGTGCAGCGGGCCGATCGGAGTGACGCCGCGTGCGAACACCGGAAAGTCCCCGAACTCGCGGATCGCAGGTAGGTCACGGATCAGCCCGTCGACGACGAACCCGGCCACTCCACGGTGCCTGGCCTTGGACGACACCAGGTCGCCCAACACGGCGTTCATGGTCGATCCGCCGGCGTCGACCACGATCACGTCGCCCGGCTCGGCGATATCCAGTGACTTGTGCACCATCAGGTTGTCGCCCGGGTAGACCTTGACCGTGCATGCCGGCCCAAGGATCGGCAGGCTGGGATCGGTCAGCGGGCGGATCTCCGGCCGCATCGTGTACAGCCGGTTCATGAGGTCGGACGCGGCAGGCGTCTCGAACTCCGCGAACCCGGCGACCGTCTGGACATCGGGACGAACAATCGAATCGCGAATCCTGAACCCCGGTCCAGGATGCATCTCCGCGGACATCGGCTTGTCGACCATTGGGACCCCCCTGGAGCTAGCTGATTTGGTTGGTCTAGGTGGCCTCAAGTATCCGCAAGTACCACCGAATTGCAAGTCGATCCTCCCGGAGGCTGCCTCGCCTGAGAGCCTACCGGCCGGGAGGCTGCGGCTGCCAGCTTCGGCGCCGCCGTGCACGCCGAATCGCCAGTGCGACCGGGCTGCGCCGGAACCCGAGCCCTACGCCGGACACCTTCAGGCGCAGGCGCCGGCCCGTATCGGCCGCACTCAGCCCGACGCGCGGGCGCCGGTACGGCTCGTCCGTGAAGTGCGCCCCGGTCAGGACACAGGCTGCAAGGTACCCAGCTGCCCGAGCCGCATCTGCCACCCGAGCGTCTGCCACACCGTATGGGTAGGCGAGGGTCTCGCACCCTCCCAGGCGATCGGCGATCGAGCCGCGAGACTGCTCCAGCTGCTCCCGCAGTTCCCGCCCGGAGAGGCCCGGCAGCAACGGGTGCGTCACCGTGTGAGAGCCGATCTCCCAACCATCGGCGCGGAGGTCGGCGAGCTCCCCCCAGGTCAGAGGTCGCAGCTCCGCGGCGGCCGATCGCTGCTCGTCCTCGATGCCGTACCAGCTCAGCGCGGCGCCGGAGTCGGTGAAGCCGGTCACCACGAACACCGTCGCCGGGTACCCGAACTCTGCAAGGATCGGCGCGGCCAGCAGGTTCGACGCGTACCCGTCGTCGAACGTGACGACAACCGATCGCCGGGGGAGGGTTCCGTCCCGGGTTCGACGCTCCGCGTCGGCGAAGGTCAGGCCCACGTAGCCGCTGTGATGCAGGTACTCGAGCTGGCTCCGCAGGGCGCTCTCGGTGATCGCCAGCGGCGAGCGCCACGACGAGGATACCGCGTGGTAGGCAACGATCAGAGGCCGGCCCGAGGTAGCCATGCGGTCGATTGTCCAGCCGATAGCATGGTTGCGCAAGCATCGCCCGTGCGCGCTGTCGGCCCTGGGGAGGTTGACGTGTTTCATGAACCGACGTATACCTGAGCGGTCAATTGGCTCCCGACTCTTGATCAGCGGTAGCCGGCTTCTCAGATGCCGACGGCATCTCTCGACTCCAAGGGGTCCACTCGTGTCCAACGAACTCATTCTGGTCGCCGGAGGCGGAGGTTTCATCGGCGGTCACCTGGTCGCGGACCTTCTGTCGCAAGGCAAGCGCGTGCGCGCTGTGGACGCGAAACCGATGTCGGAATGGCATCAGGTCTTCGACGAGGTCGAGAACCTCGTCTGTGACCTGTCCGACCTCGGCAACTGCCGCAGGGTGACCGACGGAGCCACCCAGGTGTACCAGCTCGCCGCAGACATGGGCGGTATGGGGTTCATCGAGAACAACAAGGCTCTCTGCATGCTGTCGGTGCTCCCGAGCACCCATATGCTGATGGCCGCTCGTGACGCGGGTGTGGAGCGCCTGTTCTACTCGAGCTCCGCATGCGTCTACGCAGCCAGCGGGCAAACCAGCTCCGACGTGACGGCGCTCAAGGAGTCCGACGCCTACCCGGCCGAGCCGGAGGACGGATACGGCTGGGAGAAGCTGTTCAGCGAGCGCATGTGCCGGCACTTCCGCGAGGACTTCGGCCTCGAGACACGGGTTGCCCGGTACCACAACGTCTATGGCCCGCACGGCACCTACGACGGCGGTCGCGAGAAGGCGCCGGCCGCGGTGTGCCGCAAGGTGGCGATAGCGAAGCTCTCCGGCGTGCACGAGATCGAGATCTGGGGAGACGGCGAGCAGACACGCAGCTTCATGTACGTCGACGACTGCGTCATAGGCTCGCAACTGCTCCTGCACAGCGATGTGGTCGATCCCATCAACATCGGCAGCTCGGAGCTGGTGTCCATCAATCAGCTGGTGTCGATCGTCGAAGAGATCGCGGGAGTCACCCTGGAACGACGATACAAGCTCGACGCTCCGCAGGGCGTACGCGGGCGTAACAGCGACAACGAGATGATTCGCACCCAGCTTGGATGGGAGCCGTCGATCTCCCTGCACTCAGGGTTGGAGCGAACGTACGCATGGGTGCACGATCAGGTGGCGGCTAGCAACGGAGCTGCCGTGCCGACGGCCTGATCCAGATCAACTCGTCAAGGCAGAAGCCTGCGCTAGGCGTTCGAAGGCGCGCTCGGCCCGAGCCCGCACCTTCGCATGACCGGGCGTCTGATACTCCTCAGCCAGCGTCTGCCATTCGTCCGCCCGTTGCTGAGACGGCCGAGCAACACGATGCTCCGGCACCGCCGCGCCCGCCTCGTGCTCGTAGCGTGCCAACCCCTCGGCCAGCTGATCGGCGTCGATCATGCCGGACATGTAGCGATTGATCACGCGAGCCAGCCCTCCACCACGCGCTCTCAGGTCGATCAGGTGGAAGCACTGAGCGACGCGCTCCTGATCGTGGGCACCCGTGGCCATCTGCGTTCCGAATCTACTGTTGACTGATACGACAACAGTCGGGAAGTCGCGGGTGACGGCCTCGAAGGGCGCGACCACGATCTCACTCACGAAGGGAGCGAGCGCTTCGTAGAAGCGCGCGTACGCATCCAGTCCCCACCCCAGCGGGATGTACGGCTCGCGGATCACGCAGGAGATGACGGCGTCACGAGGATGCCTCACCGTCGCGATCGACGGGATACCGCGACGCGCGGCTTCGATCAGCTGTGCCGGAGCATGGAGGTGGTGCGCCAGTCGCACAGGTCGCGGCTGAGCGGTCTGAAACGCCACGGTCGCAAAGGTCGACGCGCAGCGCGGGAACCCGTCGATCACCATCTCTGTCTCCGGTCCGATCACAGAACCGTCGTACTTGCGTCTGGCAAATGCCAGGTACGGCCGGTACTCGGAGGCCCGCGACCTGACATACCAGCGCACGCCGCGCACGCCGGCCCGCTCGCGCAGAGGTAACACTCGGCTCAGCCGAACAGTGCCGCTCAAGGAAAGTCGCTGCCCACGTGCGCATCTGCGGGCAGCAGCTGCAGCCCGGCTCCGACGAGGTCGCGGATGCTGACGATGCCCACCAGCCGGCCATCGTCGACCACCGGGATGTGGCGGAACCGGCGCTCGCTCATGATCTGCGCGGCCTCGCTGGGGGCGTGGTCGGACGGCAGCGTCATCGGGTCGGGTGTCATGTAGGTCTGCACCCGGCCCTGGTCGGGCTGCTCGCCGTCGGCGACCGCGCGCAGCAGGTCGCGCTCGGTGAAGATGCCCGCGATGCGGCCACCGTCCACCACCACGGCGGCGCCAACGTTGCGGTCGCGCATGACCCGTGCCGCCTCCCGGAGCGATGTTTCGGTCGGGACCGTCAGCACGTCGTCGCTGGTCATGAAATCGCGCAACGTCACTCCCATGGACCGTCCTCCCTACTCGGTGGTCGCGTCGCGCAGGCGCATGTCGAGCAGCAGCTCGGCGTCGAGGGCATCCGCGATCCGCATCAACGTGTCAAGCTTGGGCGGCCGGCCGCCACGCTCGAGGCGGGCGATCGCCGACTGCGTGGTGCCGCACAGGATCGCGAGCTCCTGCTGGCTCATCCCCCGCTCCTGCCGGTTGCGGGCAACCATGCGCCCAACGTCCGCGAAGCGGCGCTCGTGATCGCGGCCGATCGCCTCCGATCGCTTGCGGATGCCGTCTCGCATCCGCTCGAGCGTCTGAGCGGTCAGTCGCTGCCGCTGGGCGTGGGGCTGGCTCGACATGCCTCGTAGTCTATCGCACGTGCGCTATCGCGCCAGAGTTCTGAGGTGACAGCCGTATCCTGCCGCGATGAGCCGCGGCGCCGTCGTCGTCAAGATCGGATCGAGCACCCTGGTCGACGCCCGGGGCCGGGCCCGCCCGCGCGTGTTCGCCCAGGTGGCCGCCGACGTGGCGGCGCTGACCGGGGCCGGCACACCGGTTGTGCTGGTCAGCTCCGGCGCGATCGCTATGGGCCTGGGCTCGCTCGGGCGTGAGCAGCGGTCGCGTCGCCTGCCCGAGCTGCAGGCGGCATCGGCGATCGGCCAGTCGCTGCTGCTGCGCCGCTGGGAGGCCGCGCTCGGCCGCAACGGCCTGCGCTGCGCCCAGGTGCTGCTGACGGTTGGCGACATCCATCGCCGCGACGGCTACCTGAACGCGCGACGCACATTGGAGACGCTGCTGCGCTGGGGAAGGGTGCCGGTCGTCAACGAGAACGACTCGACCGCGACCGACGAGATCACCTTCGGCGACAACGATGCACTGGCAGCTCAGGTGGCGGTGCTGCTGAAGGCGCGACTGCTGGTGCTGCTGACCGACATCGACGGCCTGCACGACCGCGATCCGCGGCGTCCCGACGCGGTGCCGATCGCCGAGGTGGACGACCACCGGCTACTGGAACGGCTGGAGCTGGACGGGAGCCGCAGCTCGTGGGGGTCGGGCGGGATGCGCTCGAAGCTGGTCGCGGCCGAGATGGCCAGCACCGGCGGCGTGGCGGCCGTGATCGCCTCCGGCCACCGGTCCGGCGCGCTGGCGGCAGCGGCCGCCGGCGCCGCCGGCGGGACCCGCTTCAAGCCTGACCCGCGCCCGCTCTCCGCCTACAAGCTGTGGGTGCGCTACGGCAAGCCGGTGCACGGGCGTCTCGAAGTGGACGCCGGCGCCAGGCGCGCCGTTGTCGGGAATGGCACCAGCCTGCTGGCCGTTGGCCTGCTGGCGGTGGAGGGCTCGTTCGCGGCCGGCGATGCCGTGCACATCTGCCGGTCGGGCGAGCCGTTCGCCGTGGGCATCTCACGGTACGCGGCGGCCGACCTGCGGCAGCTGGTCGGGACACGTGGGGTCGATGAAGCGGTGCACCGCGATAACCTTGTGGTGCTGTGAGCAGCACCATCACATCACCGGCAGTGGCCGTGCGTGCGCGCGAGGCGGCGCGTGCCCTTGCACCGCTCGGCCGCGAAGAGAAGGACCGGGCGCTGGCGGCGGTGGCGGCCGCGATCGGGGAGCGCCGCGAGCAGCTGGTGGCTGCCAACCGGCTCGACCTGGCGGCGGCCGACGGCGAACGCCCCGCGATCCGCGACCGGCTGACCCTGGATGACGCCCGCACCGACGCGCTGTCCGCTGCCGTGCTCGACATCGCCGCGCTGCCCGACCCGTCCGGCGCGGTGCTGCGCACCCAGACGCTGGAGAACGGCCTGCGCCTGAACAAGCTGCGGGTGCCGCTGGGAGTCGTCCTGATCGTCTACGAGGCACGGCCGAACGTGACCGTGGACGCGGCCATGCTGTGCCTGAAGGCCGGCAACGCCTGCATCCTGCGCGGCTCGCGGCTGGCCGAGCACACCAACCGGGCGCTGGTCGAGCTGATGCGCGAGACGTTGGCGGCAGCCGAGCTGCCGGCCGACGCCGTGCAGCTGCTGGGCAGCGACCGCGCTGAGCTGAACAGCCTGCTGGCCGATCCCGCCGCGGCCGACGTGGTCATCCCCCGCGGCGGCGAGGAGCTGAAGAAGTTCCTGCTCGAGACCTCGCGGATACCGGTGCTGGCGGCGGCCGGCGGCAACTGCCACGTCTACGTCGACGCCGCGGCCGACCCGGCCAAGGCGATTGCCATCACGGTCAACGCCAAGGTGCAGCGGCCGGGCGTGTGCAACGCCGCCGAGACGGTGCTGGTGCACCGCGACCAGGAGCAGCTGGTCGGCCCGCTGACCGAGGCGCTGGCGGCGGAGGGCGTCGAGGTGCTCGAGGGCGAGTCCGCCTGGGCGACCGAGTTCCTCGACATGAAGATCGCCCTGCGGGTGGTGGACGATCTCGATCAGGCGCTCGAGCACATCGACCGCTACGGCACCGGACACTCGGAGGCGATCGTGACCGAGGACGCCGCCGCCGCCGAGCGCTTCACGCGTGAGGTCGACGCGGCGGCCGTCTACGTGAATGCGTCCACCCGCTTCACCGACGGCGCGGTGTACGGCATGGGCGCCGAGATCGGCATCTCCACCAACCGGCTGCACGCGCGCGGGCCGCTGGGGCTGGAGGAGCTCACCACCACCAAGTACGTCGTGGTCGGCGACGGTCAGATCCGCCTCTGAGCGACGCAACCCATGCGGGCAACCGGCCGTCTTACGCCACAATGCGGCGTGCGGTAATCACCGGCCTGGGTGCGGTCACACCGGTCGGCAACGACGTCCCCACCACCTGGGCGAACCTGGTGGCTGGCGTCAGCGGCGTCGACGTGATCAGCAACTTCGACGCCAGCGAGTATCCCGTCAACATCGCGGCACAGGTGAAGGACTTCGATCCGACGCTGGCGATGTCGGTCAAGGAGGCGCGCAAGACCGGCCCGAACGTGCACTTCGGGGTAGGGGCGGCGATGGAGGCCGCGCGCGACTCGGGGCTCGAGGACATCGACCCGTCGCGTGCCGGGGTGATCATCGGCAGCGCGGTGGGCGGGCTTCCGCAGGTGCTCGATCAGCAGAAGGTGCTCGAGGAGCGCGGCCGCGAGCGGGTGTCGCCGCACTGGCTGCCGAACATGCTGGTCGACACCACCACCAGCCACGTGGCCACGCAGTTGGGCTGGCGCGGCGCCAACTACGCGATCGTGTCGGCGTGCGCGAGCGGGACGCACGCGATCGGGGATGCCGCGGAGGTGGTCAAGCGTGGCCAGGCGGACGCGATCCTGGCCGGTGGCACCGAGTCGGCGATCGTGCCGCTGATCCTGGCCGGGTTCTGCTCGATGCGGGCGCTGGCCGACGGCCGCGACGACCCGGCCGCCGCTTCACGGCCGTTCGACGCAACCCGGTCCGGCTTCGTGATGGCCGAGGGCGCGGCCGTGGTGATGGTGGAGGAGCTCGAGCACGCGCTGCAGCGCGACGCGACGATCTACTGCGAGGTGGCCGGCTACGGCGCGTCGAACGACGCGTACCACGTGGCCACGCCGCACCCCGAGTCGGTGGGGGTGATCGAGATGATGCGGGCGGCGCTGACCAGCTCCGGGGTGGCGCCGGAGGAGGTCGACTACATCAACGCGCACGGCACCAGCACGCCCTACAACGACTCGGCCGAGACGCTGGCAATCAAGACCGTGTTCGGAGGCCACGCCTACGAGATGGCCGTGTCGTCGATCAAGTCGATGATCGGCCACCTGTTCGGGGCGGCCGGGGCGATCGAGGCGCTGTCGTCGGCCCTGACCATCTACCACGGGGTGATCCCGCCCACGATCAACTACCGCACGCCCGATCCGGAGTGTGACCTCGACTACGTGCCGAACGTGGCCCGGAACGCGGACGTGCGGGTGGCGCTGTCGAACTCGATGGGCCTGGGCGGCCACAACGGTTGCGTGATCCTGAAGAAGTACGAGCCCTGAGGCGCACCTCGAGGATTCCTGTGACCGGCGCGTTACAGCGAATCGTGCAACGGACCGCACGCCGCGGCGACGATCCCAGCATCGTCCACAAACGGTTCGCGCCGCGGCTCCGACACGAACATCACGCGCTCGGCCCGGTCACCCTCACAACCATGCGGACGCGCAACACGGTGCGATAACGACTGATCACAGTTCCGTGCCGGTCCGCCCACGCCGCCCGAGTCGGTGTTTGACTCTGTAAAGGCCGCGCTGCACGCTGCACGGCCGAGCGAGCGTTGTGACCCGTGGATGCGGGCGCGTGACGAAATCGCTGCCGGCTCTAGCCCAGCCCAGCGGCCCGCTTGCCGTTGCTGATCCGCAGGTCCATCACCCGGTCGATCAGCCCGTACTCCTTGGCCTGCTCGGCGTCCATGAAGTTGTCCCGCTGGGTGTCCTCGTGGATCCGCTCCGGCGTGTGGCCGGTGTCCGACGCCAGCATCTCCTCCATCCGCTTCTGCAGCGACAGAATCTCGCGGGCCCTGATCTCGACGTCGGTGGCCTGGCCCTCGAAGCCCGAGGTGTGGCCCTGGTGGATCATGATCTTGGAGTTGGGCAGGGCGATGCGCTTGCCCTTGGCGCCTCCCGCCAGCAGGATCGCACCCATCGACATGGCCATCCCGAAGCAGATCGTCTGCACGTCGGAGCGCACATAGCGCATGGTGTCGTAGATGGCCAGCCCGGCGTAGACGTCGCCGCCCGGCGAGTTGATGTAGAGGCTGATGTCCTTCTCCGGCTCGTCGGACTCGAGGTGGATCATCTGGGCCACGATCAGGTTCGCCACCTCCGGGGTGACCGGGGTGCCCAGGAAGATGATGCGATCGTTCAAGAGCCGCGAGTAGATGTCGAACGAGCGCTCGCCGCGGCCGGTCTGTTCGATCACCATGGGAATCACGGGCGACATCGCCTGCCTCCTGTATAGTGCAACCAATGAGTTGCGCATGCTAGCGTGACTGCCGCAGATTCGCAACCTTTTGGTTGCACATCGAGGAGGAGCGATGTCCGACGAAGGCACGGTCGAACGAGAGATCACCGTCCCGGTCGACCCCGAGCGGGCCTGGGAGCTGGTGACCGAGCCCGAGCACCTCGAGCGGTGGTTCGCGGAACGGGTCGAGCTCGACCCCACCCCTGGCGCGCCGGTGCGCGTGGTCGGCGACGACGGCGGCGTGCGCCACGGTGTGGTCGAAGAGGTGGACGCGCCGCGACGGCTGCGCTTCGTCTGGTACGCCCCGCCCGACGGGCCGCCCTCGACGGTCGAGATCGAGGTGACGCCGGAGCACGACGGGTCGCGCATCTCGGTGATCGAGCGCGAGCTGATCACGGTCGACGCCTTCTCCGACCTCCTGACGGGGCCCTCGCACCGCACCGACCTGCAGGCGCTGGCGGCGGCATGAGCGACGCCATCGGCGCCACGTTCTCAGCGCTGGCCGACCCCAGCCGACGGCGGATGCTGGGGCTGCTGGGCGGATCCGGAGCGACCGCCACCCAGCTGGCACGCGAGCTGCCGATCAGCCGGCAGGCCGTGGCCAAGCACCTGTCGCAACTCGCGGCCGCCGGCCTGGTGGCATCGCGCCGCGAAGGACGAGAGACGCGCTACACGGTCACCCCCGAGCCGCTCGAGCAGGCGGTGGCATGGATCGTCCAGGCAGGCGGCGAGTGGGACGATCGCCTGGCCCGTCTGGGCATCTACGTCGCCACTGATCGCACCGCCTAGGCAAGCCGCACCGGTATCCTGCCCCGCACCGTGTCCGCGATCCGCCAAGCCGAGCCTGTCCTGTCCGCGACCGAGGCGTCGCAGGCCGGCCTCGACCGAGAGCGTCTGCTGCGCCTGTATCGCGACATGCTGGCCACGCGCATGTTCGAGGAGCGCGGCAACCTGCTGTTCAAGGCCGGCCGGCTGCCCGGCAGCTACTACACGGGCCGCGGCAACGAGGCGGCGTCGGTGGGCGTCGCCAGCGCGATGGGCGAGGACGATGTGGCGTCGCCGCTGCACCGCAACATGGGCGTGCACGTCGTCCGCGGCGTCGACCCGGCCGCGCTGTTCTGCCAGTACATGGGCCGCGCTGGCGGCGCCACCCGCGGTCGCGACTCGAACCTGCGCACCAATGACTTCTCGCCCGGGGTGGGCCTGCTGGCAGGCGTCAGCCACCTGCCGGCCATGATCCCCGTCATCACCGGCATGGCGCTGGCCTTCCAGCTGCGCCGCGAGCCGCGGGTTGCGGTCGGCTGGTGTGGCGACGGCGCCGCCGCGCGCGGCGACATGCACGAGTCGATGAACCTGGCCGGCGTGCGCGAGCTGCCGATCGTCTACATCATCGACAACAACCAGTACGCATACTCGACGCCCAACTCGCTGTCGTTCGCGTGCGAGCACCTCGCCGACCGCGGGCCCGCCTACGGCTTCGAGGGCATCGTGGTCGACGGCACCGACGTGCTGACCGTCTACCGCGAGGCGGCCCGCGCCATCGAGAAGGCACGCGCAGGCGGCGGCCCCACGCTGCTGGAGCTGATCACGCTGCGGATGGAGGGCCACGCCGTCCACGATGATGCCGCGTACGTCCCCCGGAGCCTGGTCGACGAGTTCACGGCGCGCGACCCGGTCGACCGGTACAGGGCGTGGCTGCAGGTGAACCAGGAGCTGACCGACGAGGAGCAGGCCGCGATCGAGGCCGAGGTGCGCGCCACCATCGAGAAGGGCGTGGCCGACGCCGAGGCCAGCCCGCTGCCCAACCCGGACACCGTGCTTGACGGCGTCTACGCGGTATCGTCCCAGGAATGAGCGACTTCCCGTTTCCCATGTTCGGCGGTGGTGACCCCGAGGAGATTCAGCGGCAGCTGGCCGGCTTCATGGAGCAGGCCCAGCAGCAGCAGAAGGTGGCTTTCGCGGATCAGGCGATCAACCTGGCGGTCGGCATGACCGTGGCCGCGATCGGCCGGCTGGAGCTGAGCGGCGATCCTGACCAGCAGGCGATGCAGGTGCGAGACGCGATCCGGCTGCTGTTCCCCGAGGCGGTCACGCTGGTCAGCGAAGCCCGCCAGGGCCTCGCCTAGCGTCCTCGAAGATTGGGGCAGCATTAGATCCCCCATAGGGGGATAGCCGGGGGACACCCTTCCGGACGATAAATAGCGGGAGGCGTCTGCCCGATTCAGTTCGCTACTCATCGGTTCTTATCGCGGGTGGCCGTCTCCGAACGCAAGCTGGAGGAGACCAGACCATGAACCACCCAGAGGTAGTGGCTCACGAGGAACGCGGGCAGACCATGGCGGAGTACGCGGTCGTTCTGACCGTGATCACGATCTCCATCGTCGCCACGCTCGCGCTGCTCACCTCGTCGATCACGAACTTGCTGAACCAGCTGATCCCGCTGATCTAGCGGACGGCAGCAGCGCCCGAACCTCGGGCGAAGTCAGCTCCAACCACGACCCGGCGTGCCACGCCGGGTCGTGGTATTTCTGGGCCGCGAGCGCCGCGGCGCGCTCCACACGATCGGCGTCAAGCGGCTCCGGTCGCGCGTCGAAGGCGTCGATCAGCGCAGCCTCCCAGCCCTCGCCGCCGACGTTCGCGACGTGGTCGGGTCGGCTCGGCGCCGGCCGCGGCGCACCGCCCAGATCGCCGCCACGGGGACCCGCCAGGCAGGCCCGCAGCGATTCCAGGTCGGCGTCGATCAGGAGCGTGCCGTGCACCAGCACGCCGCCCCGTCCGTGGTGTGCGGCGATTCCGGTGACCTTGCGTCCACCCATTCGCACGGCGCGCTCGTCGCGCTCGGCGTCGACCCCCTGCGCGTGGCATGCGCGCACGATTCCGTCGAGCAGCGGCGCATACATCCGGGGCACGTCCAGCTGCGACCAGGGGTGGCCGGGCGGCGCCGCCAGCCCGACGCAGAGCGTGCCCCGGTCGACGTACACCGCGCCGCCACCGGTGAAGCGGCGCCACACCCCCACCCCGCGGACGGCGCAGGCGGCCGGGTCGACCTCCCAGTCGGCGCGCTGAAAGCGGCCGATCACGACCGCCGGCCGGGTGCGCCACAGGAGCAGCGTGGCAACGCCGGGATCGCGCCCGAGCGTCTCGTCGTGGGCGAGCGCCAGCGCCGGGTCCAGCACTCCGGCGTCGACCGCCCGCACGGCATCCCTCACGCGCGGGCCGCGCCGCTGGTGCGCACGCCTGCGCGCTGCAGCCGCATGCCCGCCGAAGGCTGCGCCGAGGTCGGTAGCTCGACGACGTCCGGCAGCCGCTGCTCCAGCTCGGCGACGCGGGCGGCCAGGTCGGCCGGGTCGCCCAGCTCGGCGATCTCAGCTGACGCTTCGGAGATGCGCTGGCGCGCACGGTGGCGCTCGTGCTCGGCCATGGCGATCGCCTCGTCGGCCAGGTCGAGCATGTCCAGCGCGTCACGCCGGCCCGCCTCGGGGCGCCCGTCGTCGCGCACCGGCGGCGGGGATGGCAGCGGGAACGGTGCGGCCAGGATCGCGTCGGCCAGTGCCTCGCGCTGCGTGCAGAGCCGGTCGAGCACGTCGCGCGTTTCCAGCCGTGCCGACTCGACCTGCTGGCGGGCGCGGTCGATGTCGGCCCGGTAGTCGGCGGGATCGGCGCCCGAGGCCTCCGCCAGCTGCGACAGCTCCACCGCACGTTGCCAGATCGAGACCAGCGGGCCCTGGGCGACCCACTGCTGCTCCAGCTCGCGGGCCAGTAGCTCGATCGGCGGGCGTCGCCCGTCGATGGCGGCCGCCACCTCCGGTGCGGCCGCGGCGATCGCCGACTCGTGCGCGATCTCCTGCTGCAGCGACTCCACACGGACCAGCGCCGCGCGGGCATCCACCAGCTCGTCGGCCACCTCGAGCAATCGGTCGAGCTCCCTCGATCTCACGCCCGGCAGCTTACCCGGCGCCGGGTGACTACTCTGGGCCGATGGAGGCATACGACGTCGTGATCGCGGGCGGCGGCCCGGCCGGGCTGGCGATGGCCGCACCGCTGGCCGAGGCCGGACTGGCGGTGCTGGTGTGCGAACGAAACGCAGACATCGGCCTGCCGGTGAGGACCTCCGGCGGATCGTGGCCGGACGACCTGCGGGCGCTGGGCCTGCCCGACCGGCTGTGGCACCCGATCTCGCGCCTGTCGTTCGAGTCGCAACACAGCCGCTGCACGATCGACTGGGGCGGGCCGGTCGGCTGCTCGCTGGACGTGACCGCGACCTGGCGGCATCTGGCGGAGCTCGCCGCGGCGGCCGGCGCGACGATCGAGAACGGAACGCTGGTGCGGCTGGAGCGCACCGGGGGGCTCACGCTCCGGCACGGCGGCGAGTCGCGGCACGTGCGCTGCCGGCTGGCGGTCGACGCGACCGGCACCAACGCGCTGCTCGCGCGCCAATCGCATGTGCACGAGGGCTTCCGGCGGGTCGGTGTGGGATACGAGCAGGAGCTGTCGGCGCCGGCATTCGGTCAGGACGAGGCGGTGATCCTGGTGGGCGGGCTGGCGCCGTCCGGATACGCATGGGCCTTCCCGCGCGGGGGTACGCGGGTGCGCGTCGGCGTGGGCCTGATCCAGCCGGACACCGACCTCAACCCGCGCGAGCTGTACGCGCCGGTGGAGCGGGCGCTGGCCGGCCGGCTGGCGGGTGCGGAGCTGCTGGAGCTGCACAGCGGGCGCATCCCCAGCCAGGAGGCGCCGCAGCGGCTGACCGGGGACGGCCTGATGGTGGTGGGCGACGCGGGCGGGCACTCCAACCCGCTGCTGGGCGAGGGCATCCGGCACGTGATCGTGGCGGCGCGGCGGGCGGCGCCGGTGGCGATCGCGGCGCTGGGCACGCCCGGCCTGGTGCCGCGGGAGCGGCTGCGGGCCTGGGAACGAGCCGGGCGCCGCACGCGTGGGCGTTCCTGGGGACTGGCGATGCGGGCGAACCGGTACGTGGCGGGCATGGACGACGCCGACTGGGACCGGGCGGTGGAGACGCTGGGACGGCTGCCGGCCGAAATGGCCACGCCGATCCTGCGCGGGGACATCCTCTCGGCGCCGCTGCTGGCCGGTGCGCTGAGGCGCGGGCCGTCGTCGGCGTGGCGGGTGCTGCGACCGTTCGTAAGGGGCGGCGGCGGCGTTGCCGAATCGGCCGAACCGGCATAGCATCGATTTCGGAACCGATCCGAGGAGGCGCCGCCGTGCTGCGCGAGTTCAAGGAATTCCTGTTTCGTGGCAACATCGTCGACCTCGCCGTGGCGATCGTGGTTGGCACGGCGTTCGTCGCGCTGGTGAACGCGTTCGTCGCCGACATCCTGACGCCGATCATCGCCGCCGTTTTCGGGAAGCCGGACTTCTCGGGCTTGACCTTCCATATCAACGGCAGCACGTTCCTCTACGGCGACTTCCTGAACGCGCTGATCACGTTCGTGTCGGTCGCCGCGGCCGTGTTCTTCTTCGTGGTGAAGCCGCTGAACACGCTGGCCGCCCGGCGGGCGCCGGAGCCGGGTGCCCCGGTCGAACGCGAGTGCCCGGAGTGCCTGAGCGTCATCCCGGCGGCCGCCCGGCGCTGCTCGCACTGCACGACCGAGGTCACGCCGGCGACGGCCACATAGCTCTAGTCTTAGGTGGTGGAGGACCACCTGATCGAGGTCAATGAGATCGAGGTACGCCGCGCCCTGGCGCGCTCGTTCACGGGTCACGATCCGGGCGGGCACACCTGGCGCGGCGAGATCGAGATCGGCGGCGCCGAGGTGACCGTCGACGTGCAGACCACGAACGGCGGTGAGCCCTACGTCGAGGTGGCGGCTCCGTCGATCGAGCATCCCGAGCTGGACGGGCGGCTGGCACGCACGCTGCTGATCGAGAATGCGGAGCTGGTGCTGGGCCGGTTCACGCACGCCGACGGGCACGTGCACGTGGAGCACGCGATCCTGGCGGGCACCACGATGGCGGCGGTCGAGGTGCAGGCTTCGGTGTGGGCGGTTGCCTGGGCTGCCGATTCGTTCGCGCACCGGCTGGAGGCGTTGCTTCGCGAGGCAACTCCGACGCCGGCACCGCCCAAGACGCCGGCGGCGTTGCTGCGCGATGCCGAGGCCCACGTGGTGATCACGGATCGCCGCGTGAAGCAGTTCCTGGACGAGCGGTTCGGCGGCTTCGACCATGACCCGGACTGGGGTTACCACGGCGGATTCGGCAGTGCGCGGGTGTTCGTGGACGTGCTGCCCGTGCTGGACGACTCGACGGCGGTGCGGGCGTCCTCACCGGTGCTGTCGGACATCGACCTGACCGACGACCTGGCGCTGGAGCTGATGCGGCTGGCCGCGACGTCGCCGTTCGGGTGCTACTCGTACCAGCCGGCGCGGCGCGAGGTCTGGTTCGAGCACGTGATCCTGGGCGACGACCTCGACCGGCCGGAGCTGGAGGCGGCGATCCAGGTGGTGGCGGACACGGCCGACGGGCAGGACGACACGCTGGCCGGGCGCTTTGGAGGGCGCCGCTACGCAGACCTGTAGGGCGGGTCGGTCTGGTAGATTCACGAGCCGAATGAGCGCAGGGCGGTTTTTCATGTGGTTGATCAGCGGCGGGATCGTGGTCGCCACGCTCGCCGTACTGGCCGGCCCCGGGTACCACGGCGTGCCTGGCCAGTGGATCGGCCTGCTCGTGGCGGTGTCGTTCGCCTCGATCGCGTTCGGCCTCGGGTACTACGAGTAGCCCGCGGCGCCGGTGGGCAGCGAGGGCAGACGGCTCGACCCGCTGGCGGAGGCGTTCGCCGGCTCTGCCGACAGCTACGACCGCGCCCGGCCCGGCTACGAGGACGAGCCGCTCGACTGGGCCTTCCAGGAACTGGGGCTGGACGGCCGCTCGGTCGTGCTCGACCTGGCGGCTGGCACCGGCAAGCTTTCACAGGCACTGGCCCCGCGCGCCGGCCAGCTGATCGCGGTCGAACCGCTGGCCGGGATGCGACGTCTGCTGGCGGCGCGGGCGCCGGAGGCGACGCTGCTGGACGGTACGGCCGAGCAGATCCCGATCGGGGACGGGTCGGTCGACGCCGTCTTCGTGGGCGAGGCGTTCCACTGGTTCGACGGTGTCCGCGCGCTGCCCGAGATCCACCGGGTGCTGCGACCGGGCGGCGGCCTGGCACTGTTGTGGCACCACGTCAGCTGGCACGACCGGGAGCCCTGGGCCGAGCAATTCGACGCGCGGCTGCGCGAGGTGCCGGCACCGGACGTGCGCCCCGAGAACCGCCCGCACACACTGCGCTGGCAGGAGGCGTTCGCGGGCAACGCCCTGTTCACGCCGCTCGAACACCGCGAGTTCTGGCACCTGACCACGGTCGACGCCGAGCAGATCGTGCAGCTGGTGCTGTCGTGGAGCTACGTCGCCGCACTGCCGGAGGCCGACCGCGAGCGGCTGGGCCACGACCTGTCACAGATCGTGCACAACCACGCCGGCGACGTCCCGCTGGAGCTGCCCTTCGTCACGCAGGTGTATCTGACCCGCACGCTCTAGACGCGTCCTGGCCGCCCGCTCAGGGGTCA
>Ga0075434_100000126_pt1 | contig 45504 bp, 38 predicted proteins | sample RhiMethybrSRZTD3_FD_75298 | JGI IMG/M metagenome (GOLD analysis project Ga0075434, IMG submission 75298) | Populus rhizosphere microbial communities from Tennessee, USA - Rhizosphere MetaG P. TD hybrid SRZTD3 | ecosystem: Host-associated > Plants > Roots > Rhizosphere > Soil | place: USA...
CGCGGTAAGGAGAGGAGCGTTCGTGGACTCGCCCGGAGGCCAGTCCGGCAAACAATTCTGCGACGACTGCGCGAAGCACGGTCGGCTGCGCGTGGCGTACTACCCGACGGCGCAGGGTTGGGCTTGCTGGGAACACTTCGCACCCAACGCAGAGAGCGAGCGTGATCGGATCAGTCGCTCGACGGACGATCGTCACTCGCACCGCGAGATCGCCCGGCGACTCGGCTCGCGCCGACCGCGTCCGGGCGGGCGCGACTGACGCCCCTCTGAGCGACCGGTTCGCTCCACAAGTGACCCCACGGCACGTGGCGAGAAGCGACTGCCGACGACGCTCCCGACACATCGCCAGGCAGCCTGGACGGTGAAAGGCGACCCTGCATCCGGAGATGCAAGGCCGCCGTGCAGCGCGACCGCCCCTCCAATCGGCCGAACCTCCTAACGGGTCTGGGGGGTACGGCAGGTCAGCCGGTTGCGCTTGTCGATCTTCCCGGTCAGTCGATCCGTGAAACAGGCCGGCTCGTTTCCCGTTGAAACCCTGCGCCCCAACGACCTCTACAGGGACGGGGGGTTGAGGAGCTAGCTCGGGGGTATCGCTCTCTCCAGAAATGGAAGCTCGCTCGACAGCGGACGACCCGCGTGGGTTGATCCCACAAGGCGATGTCTTGATCTCTCGGCGAGGATCGGCCCGTGTGAAGGCAGACGCACCGGCGGCCCGCGACGATGTGGCAGACATCGTCGAGGACGCGACCGGTCGTGTCCTCGGTCTCATCACACGAGACGGGATCCTCCGGCCGATGTCCTTATCGCGGCTTCCCTGAGCCTTGCCCTGTCAACGAAACGCCGCTCATGCCAAGGCCATCTTTGCGTGGTGCGGTAGCCCTCGGCTCGGATCGCGAGGCGTGCCGTCGGAGGGCCTTGCGTTGAAGCGACGGAGCGCCGGGCGGTGATGTCGGAGTCCGTGGCCTTCGGGTTTGCGAGTCACCCGTGACGCCCGGCGTCGTTACCACCCTTCGGGCGCATCGTGAAGGCGATCTGCCTGATCGAACAGGCATCGCGGTTGGCCGTGCGCGGCGGTGCGCGAGACGATGGCACGAGCGACATCGCGGTGACCGATGGTCGACGTCGGCCCGCGAGCGACTCCGCATACGAAAGACGCGAACGCAAAGGCTGGATACATCGCGGCCGCGGATCCGCCGTCCCTGGACGGCGCTCGTGATCATCTGTGCGATCGGCGCTCTGACGACATGCTCGTCGGCCCATCCGCCGTCGGCTCCCTGCAACGGTATCCCGCTGCGCCCGGGAGCGGACCTTCAGCGGGCGATCGACGAACACGACATGGGATCGACGTTCTGTCTGGCGTCCGGTGATTACACGACGGCGGAGGCGATCCGACCCAAGGATGGCGACCGATTCATCGGTCTGCTCCGTGATGGAACGCGCCCGAACATCTCGAACACGGTTACCGGCGGCGTCTTCGCGGGCGGGAAGTTCGTCCTGATCCAGGGCCTCGGCATCGGGCCGAGCAACAACACGGGTCTCGATCCCGGCGCCGGATCGTCCATCATCGGGAACGAGATCCATGACAATGGGATGTGCGGCATCGAGAGCGCGGGGAATTCCCTCACGATCGCCGGGAACGAGATCCACGGGAACGGCCTGCTGATCAACAAAGGGGACGCGTGCGGCATCAAGCTGCACGGCTATGCGGGAGCGGATTCCGGTGCCTACAGCTCGGTGACGGACAACGTCGTTCACGACAACATCGGCCATGCCCTCTGGGTCGACTGTGACGGGCACGACAACACCTTCGACGGGAACGTCGTCTACCGCAACGCCGGGATCGCGCTCGACGAAGAGACCAGTTACCACGACACCTTCACGAACAACCTCGTGTACGGGAACGGGTTCGCATGGTCGAACTCCGCCGTGACGATCCTCGACTCGATCGGCACGCAGGTGCGCGGCAACACGTTCATCCACAACGAGGGGGATGTGCATATCGGAAAGGATCATCGCGGGACCCTGAGTGCGCCGCAGCCTGGACTCGGTTGCGCGGACCTCTCCCTGACCGGCTATCGACCCTCCGCCATCACGGTTTCCGGCAACGGGTGGCTCCTGCCTTACCGCGCGGGGTCCGTGCCGACGATCGAGCCGCCGTGGCCGTTCGTGGGTCGGAACTCCCTCACGATCGTCCCTTCGGGCCGGAAGGCGAGGGAGCTCACCAAGCCCTCGGGCGATCGTCGCTCGGCCAGCCCGATCGCGACCCCGACGATCAACGCGAGCGGGCCTTGAACGTGGAGATAGACCAACGGATTGTCGGTGACCATGCTGAGCAGCATCGCGATCACCGCGAGCCAGGCCCAGAGGAAGAACCTCGACCTCGGATCGTCTCGACCGTCGGCTCGCGCCCATGCGCGGATGAGCCCCCCCAGCACGACGATCGCCCCGAGTGCCCATAGGGCCGTCCCGACGATGCCGTAGTCGTCGAGCAGGCGCAGATAGTCGTTGTGCGGATGCCCAGCCTGCGAGACGAGGCTCACCGCTTCTTCCGATGCGCCGGCACCGTTGCCGACGATCGGCGATCTGAGGTAGTCCTGCCACGTCACCGACCAGAGCAGCTTGCGCCCGTTGGTGTTCAGGTCGTACTGCCCGACCTTCACGAAGTCGCCGGTCGGTGGGAAGAACCGGTCGTGGAGCGGGCGGATGAACAGGACCGATGCAACGACGACGGCGACGGCGACGGCCGTGATCGCGAACATCCGAACGAACGTCGCGAGGGATCTGAGACTGAACCACGACAACGGGATCAGGAGGCACGTGATCAGGAACGCGGTGCGAGACAAGCTCAGCGCGATCAGCAGGATGCCGCTCGCGGCCATCGCGACTCCTCGTTGCTTGTCCCCGTAGCGCCATCGGGCCAATCCGCCCGCGACGCCGAGCAGCGCGACGAGGCCGAACGATCGAGAGGTCCCGTGCGGACCGAGGAGGAACCCCGCACCGGGTCCCCGAACGATGATGCTCGCGGCCTCGAACGCGATCAGCAGCCAATAGACCCTTTCGAAGAGCCGCTCGATCGTCCGCGCGAGGCGCGGCTCCGACATCGTGCGGACGATCGTCACGGTCGCGATGGCGAGGAATCCCGTATACGCAAGGACGTTCTGCAGGCCGGAGGAGGTCGGCGGCCTCCGCAGGAAGGACGCGTACGACCAGCCGACGAAGAGGACGATGGGCCACAACCACCGCCACGCGACGTCGATGTCCCAGGAATCTCGCGCGAGGAGGAGGGCCGCCCACACGACGATCGCGATCGAGAGCGCCGCGTCGAGGCTGTACGACCCGATTTGGATCAACCTAGGCAGCCCGAGCAGCGCGCTGGTGATGAGCACGGCGCCGGCGAAGTACTCGATATCGCGGTTGATCCATCGGGGCCACGCGATCAAGCCGAGGACGAGACACCCAGCGGCCACATACCCGACCGCTGGAGATCGTGCGACGACCGCCGCGAACGCGACGAACACGATGACCAGGGCGAGCCATGCGAACCCGTTGCGCGGCTCGATCGATCGGGGGCGTGAGAAGATCTGCATCGTAAGGTTCGAAGATACTTCGTCCGCCTTGCGTCTCCGTTCGGCTTCGCCGAACACGCGACGGACCTCTTAGGGACGAACCTACCCTAGACTCGTTGGAAGCATGACCGATCGAGCTCGTGACCTCGGCGGATACTCCCAAGTCCTGCGACGGCGGAAGTGGCAGATCGTCTTCGTCGTCCTGGTGATCGCCGGCGCGGTCGCAGCCGCGACCGCCTTCATGACGCCCGTCTACGACGCACACGCCACCGTCCTCGTGAAAGGGGTTCCGAGCCCCGGGTCCTCCGGAACGGTCCTGACCCCGCCCGATCTTCCGACCGAACAGGGGCTCATCCTGCAATCGAACGACATCGTCTCGCGGGTGCAGTCGTCGCTCGGGACCACGGAGACGACGCAGCAGTTGTTGGATCATCTCCACGTCAGCGTGCTGCCGCAGACGAGCTTGATCACGGTCGGCTACTCCGATCCAGATCCCCAGAGGGCTGCGGACCTCGCGAACGCGTTCGCCGATGCGTACGTCTCGTTCCACGGTCAGCAGGCGACGAGCCAGTTCCAGGCGGCGGCCCAGGTCGTGCAGCAGCAGATCAACGCGGCGCAGACGAGGATCGATCAACTCCGATCGAAGCTCCAGAGCACCCCGGACCGCGCCACTCGAGCTCAACTCCAGGATCAATCTGGCGTGCTGTACGCACAGCTCGGCGTCCTCAACCAGCGACTCATCGATCTGACGTCGACGGAAGGCATCGCCCAGACTTCGGCGTTCGTGGTCGAGCGGGCGGTACCGCCCTCGGATCCTTCGGCGCCGAGCTACCCGCGGAACATCGCGGCGGCACTGGTCGGTGGGATCGCGATCGCGCTTGCGGTGGCGTTCCTGCGCGATCGGTTCGACGACCGGATCGATACCCCCGAGGCGTTGGCGGACATCCTCGAGGCTCCCGTCCTGGCGGTGATCCCCCGGTGGCGGAAGTGGAGGAACTCGCGAAGGACACCGCTCGTCACCCGTGTCGACCCGACGAGCGAAGTGAGCGAGGCGTACGGAACGCTCACGACGAGCGTGCTCCACGTGGCCTCTCGGCGACACCTCCGCGTTGTGACGGTCACGAGCGCCGTCCGCGGCGAGGGGAAGACGACGACGTCGGCGAACCTCGGCGTCGCGCTGGCGGAATCGGGCAGGCGGGTGACCCTCGTCTCGGCGGACCTGCGCCATCCACGCCTGCACGATTTCTTCGATCTGAAGAACGGATCGGGGTTCTCTGATCTCCAGATCGGGGCTCCGACCGATCCGATCGTCGAGACCGGGATCCCGAACCTCCGGCTCGTCAACGCGGGTCACGCCACGACGAACCCGGTCGGTCTCCTCAGCAGCGGATCGGTGCGGGATCTGATCGAGTCGCTCCGCGACGTCTCCGATCTCGTGATCATCGATACCCCGCCGGTGCTCGGCGTCGCGGACGTCTTGGTGCTGGCCCAGGTCTCCGACGGCACCATCCTCGTCGCGAGCGAACGGTCATCGAAGACCTCGAACATCGAGCGGGCGCATGACCAGCTCTTGACGACCGGTGCCGAGATCGTCGGCGGCGTCTACAACAACGCCGATCCCAAGAGGAACACGGTCGGCCCCACGGCACGGAGTGGGTTCCAAGGGGCAAACCGGGCCCGGCGCGCGCCGAGCGATGGTGATGGGCACGCGGCCTCGTACGGGCGGGCGAGGACGACGGATGAGCGCCCGTGACCGCATGCGCATCGGGATCGTCCACAGCTTCTACAGCTCCCGCGTCCCGAGCGGCGAGAACGCCGTCGTCGAGACCGAGATGCGCTCGCTCCTTCGCGCCGGTCACGAGGTCGGGCTCTTCGCGGCACGGACCGACGAGCTCGAGGCGAACGCGCTGTACCCGCTGACGTCGGCACTCCGCGTTTCGTCGGGACTCGGGCGCTCACCGCTCTCCGAGATCCAAGCTTTCGAGCCCGACGTCGTCCATATCCACAACCTGTTCCCGAATTGGGGCAAGCGCTGGCTCCGCTCGCTCGACACACCGTTCGTGGCGACGCTCCACAACTTCCGAACGATCTGCGCGAACGGCCTGCTCTTCCGGGACGGACGGGTCTGCACCCGCTGCCCGGATGACGGATCCGCCGCAGCCGTTCGCTTCGCCTGCTACCGCGACTCGAAGCTGGCCACCGTGCCGCTCGCGATCACGACACGACGGGCCCCGGCCGCGCAGCCGGTCCTCCGGTTGGCCGAGAAGATCATCGTCCAGAGTCACCATGCGAAGACGATCTACGAGCGGTACGGCGTCTCCGATCGAAAGCTCGAGGTTTGGCCGAACTTCCTGGATGAAGAGGCGGACCCGGGCAGACGGGACCCGAACGTCGCCGCGGACCATTGGTTGTTCGTCGGGCGGCTCGGGCGAGAGAAGGGGGTCGTCGAGCTGGCGGAGGCGTGGCCACGGGGACCGAGGCTCGTCGTGGTCGGGGACGGACCAGAACGGGCCGCGGTCGAGCGGGCTGCGCGAGGGAAGCGGATCGACGTGCTCGGCCTCCAGACGAGGGAGCGGGCGATCGATCTGATGCGAACCGCCGCCGGTCTCGTGTTCCCGAGCCCGTGCTTCGAGTCCTTTCCGGTCGTGTACGCCGAGGCGATGGCGACGGGACTGCCCGTCCTCGCATGGAAGCCGAACGTCGTATCGGCGATGGTCGCGGAGGATGGGACGGGGATGGCGACGACGTGGGCGGACGACCTGTCCTCGACCCTGTCCGACGCGGCCGAACGGTTCCCTGCGCTGCAGGACAGGTGCCGCAGCATCTTCGAGGAAGAGCTCAGCGAACGAGCGTACCTGCGTCGGGCCGAGAGCCTGTATCGCGGCCTGGTTCGGTCCGCCTCGGCACGGGCCGCATGACGGGCGCCGGGATCAGGCTCGGCCCGCCCTCGTGATCGCCTGGACCAAGAAGCGCATGTGCAGCATGTCGCGGAACCGTCTCATGAGCATCAGGTACGGCACCGTTGCGAGGACGACGTAGATCCCGAGCGCGGCCAGGGAGGGGCCGAGCAGGAGCCGGATCCCGGCCCCCACGACCCCGAAACAGACGAGCGAGGAGCCGACGACGATGGGGAACCCCCGGCCGAACGGACTGAGGCCCATCAGGAGCCTGACCTCGATCGTGGGTAGGACGTTGTTCAGGATGATGCTCACGGCCCACGCCGTCGCCGCACCGACCATGCCGTAGTGCGGGATCAAGAGCAGGTTCAGCGCCACGTTGGCGACGAGGGCGATCGCCGTGTTCATCAGGTTCCATGTGCTCTTTCCGCCCATCAGGAGCACCCAATCCACGGAGCCGGTGGCCGTCGCGACCAAGGCGGCCATCCCGAGGATCACGAGGACGGGCGCGCCCTGTTCGAACCCCGCACCGAACACCTTGAGCGCGAGGGGCGCGAAGATCACGATCGTGAGGTAGATCGGCCAGGTGGCAGCGACGATCCACCACGTGGCGCTCTGATACACGCTTTGGGCTCGTCGTCGTTCGTTCGCGGCGAGAAGCGCTCCGACCTGAGGCGCGAGCGCCTGGTTGATCGCGGTCAGGAAGAAGGCGCCAATCAGCAGATAGCGAGAGCTGGCGCTGTAGATGCCGGCCTCGCTGGGCGAACGTAGGATCCCGAGCAGGAGGGTATCCAGCCACAGCACCATCACCTGGAACACGCTCGCGAGTCCACGTGGTGCGGCGAACCTCCAGAAGGGCTCGGCGAGGGAACGGCCATCGTGCGTCAGGCTGCCCATGGATCGGTCCAACCGTCGCAGGAGGACGGTGAGCCAGACGAACGCCGCGGCGCAGCCGATCGCGACGGGGATGGTCCAGGCGAGCGCGAGCGCCGTCGTCCCGAAACCCGCGGCGACGACCCCGACGACGAGAGCCAGCTGGAGGAGGGGTTTCCCGATCCGGTCGACCTCGACGGCGGGCACCATCGTGCCGAAGCCACGGGTCGCAGCGATGGCCGCCGTGTACACGACGGAGATGGGGACCGCCACCACGAAGACGCGGAGATACGCGGTGATGGTGCCGGGGTCGACGGTCCCGTGACCGAGGACGGTCGCGAGCCGTGGCATCGCGAGCCAGCCGACCGCAGCGACGGCCAAGGCGATCGATCCGATCGGGATCAACGCCACTGTGAGCATGTTCCTCGGGCCTGGACCGGTGGCGACGGCGCGATGTGCGGAGATGAACTTGACGAGGCCGACGTCGGCGCCCAGGACCAAGACGTCGGTGGAGATGTTGAACAGGGCGACACCCTCGAGGAACAACCCGGCGCCCGATGCCTTGAACCCGCGCGCGACGACCGCGACGATGAGGAATCCACAGATGCCGTAGATCACGCCTCCGGCGAGGTTGATCATGCCCCCGCGCGCGAGGAGCGAAAGGTCCCCGCTCGACGCCCGGTCGGGTCTGGTCTGCCGGGACGCGACGGACGTCACCGGACGCGCCCGTCGCATCGGAGCGGGCAACGCGACCCGTTCGAACGGTCGGTGGAGGCAACCCTGGTGAGCGCGAGGTGTCGGACCATGACGCCGCTTTCCGCCCCGGGGACGGGGCCTCGTATCGGACTGCGCTCAAACCTAACAGCGAGGCCCTGCTAAGCGGGTGCCGACGATATGTGGCTGCGTTGCGGGTGACCGGATCGCGAACAGCCCGCCGAGACCAAGACCGCAAGAGCAACGGTGATCTCTCGATCCGTCAAACGCCGCCTCGAACCCCTCTTGGCGAACGTCACCGAGGCGGCCGGTCGACGTTCGCCGGGTGGTCGTTCTCACGTAGCATTCCGTTCATCCCACCCGCGCATCCGCGTCGCTCACGCCGGACGAGTTCGCGCCCCCCTCACGATGATCGGCCAGCTCAGCACGGGAGCCGTCTGGCTCTTCGGACCGACTTCGCGGAGCCTCGCCGTTGCGACACCGCGATCAGCACGGAAGCTTCTGGTTCCTCCCGTGCGGGTCCTGCCCTGCCCCTCGCCACTGCGCCCAGGTCGCCGTGGCGTCCGACGGCAGCCTCCAGTTCGTCCCCGCGACGCCTGCGCCCCAACAGTTGTAGTCGAAGTGTGCCGCCGAGAGCGGCACCGCGCCGCTCGGAGCGAACCCCGCGCGCTGCGGCAGGGAGAACGTGTTGTTGCTGATCGTGATGTTCGAGGGGTGATAGCCGGACAGGCTGATGTTCGCGCAACCTAGACCGGCCTTCGGGCTACGGAGACTCGCGCGATGGTCGGCCCAGACGTTCACCGCACGGTAGTTGTGGTTCACCGTGTTGCCGTTCACGGTCGTCCCGATCGAGTCGAGGATGTCGATCGCGTACACGGACCATCCGAACCCGTTGTCGTGGACGACGTTCTGCGTGTACCGGTCGCCGTAGCTCGTCTCATCAGCGATCGCGATGCCGGCGTTACCGAAGACGTGATTCCCAGAGAACGTGTTGTCGTGTCCGTCGCAGTCCACGTGCATCGCGTGCCCCGCGTTGTCGTGGATCGTGTTGCTGCTCACGACGTTGTACGCGCCGGAGTCCTTCCCATCGATGCCGTGCACGTTGATGGCACCGGAGCAGTCACGCCCATGATTGCCTAGCGTTCCGTTGTGATCGATCTCGTTCCCGAAGATCGTCAGATGGTTTGCGGCCGTCGATATCGCGCACAACCGGTTGCCGTGGATCCGGTTGCCGCGGATCGTCGAGCCGGTGCCCGGCGCCACTCCGGAAGTCGCGCTCGGCCCGATCCCGAGGCCACGGATCACGACGTTGGTACCGCCCTTGAAGACCCCCCCCGTACCGGTGTTCGCGATGTTCGGCGGCGTGCCGTCTTGGTACACACCGATGAAGCGATCGCTGTTCTTCGGCGTGAGCACGACCTTCGTCGTGTACGTCCCGTCGGCGAGACAGAACGTCGTGCCACCGGGTTTCGACGCGATCGCATGCTGGATGCTGGCACCCGGACGTAGTTGGACCCCGGTGCACGACGTCGCACCATGCGCGGGGGCTGCGGCGAACGGACCGACGAGCAGCGAGGCGGCGACGGCGGTCGCGAGCCCGACCGCGCCGATCATCCACGGACGCCGCGCCGTCGGCCGACGGGTTCCGTTCGTGGGAACCGTCGTACGGGCGCGCCTGCACCAAGACCGATCGTTCATGATCTCCCCTCTCGTCGCGGGCTCGGGGCAGCTCAAAGAGATAGCGGCCGGTTCGCCTCGTTGCAAGTTCGGTGGTCGGAGCACCAGTATCGAGCCCGGGTGGGAGAACCAGCGACGAGACGCGCCGCCGCCAAGTGCGTCACGGCGGGCATGTTCCGTGCGGTGCACGCATCCCAAGGTGCCGACCACCTCTCGCGGAAGCCCGACCGAAGCGGTCCGGCGGAAGGCCGTTGATGAGAGACTTTGGGGCCGAGGGCGTTCGAACCCTGCGCGAAGCGGATCTGAGGGCAACGCCGCGAACGCCCGGCTCAGCTTTCTCTTCGAGGCGTCGACGGATCCGTCGCGGCACAGGAGCTGCAGGTCGTTCGCTCGAGCCGTTGGTCGCGATACGTCACCCGACATCAAGAGATCGCCCATCGCGATGTCGAGGAGGTGAGCTGCCCTATCGTCGAGGTGTCGCGCTCTCGACCGGCGACTCGATCGATCACGTTTGGCATATCGCTCGTTCGGACATCATCGCTTGAGTCGGATCTGACGGATCGATGGCTGGTGGGCGAGATGAGCTGCGAGGGACTCAATCAGCGTTGTGGTCGATGAAGCGGAGTCGACGGGAACAACGACGAACCCTCGCGCACGCTCACCCGTGTTGCGCTTTCGGTGTACCGCTCCTCCTGGACGCCACGAGCGTGTGCCATGCGAGGACCGGTTCCGCAGCCTTCGAAGGTATGGTTCCCGTAACGCGACGATCCTGAAGTGCATCCGAAAGTCCGCCACCGATCCCGGAGGGACCAGGTATGGCTGCTGATCCGGTCAAGTTGCTGTTCGTGACCGGATGGGATCGAAGCGGGAGCACCGTTCTGGACCTCTTGCTGAACGGCGTCGAGGGATTCTTCGCCGCCGGCGAACTCGATTACCTCTGGCAGCGCGGGCTCCTGGAAGGCCGACTGTGCGGGTGCGGTCGACCTATCACCCGATGTCCCGTGTGGCAGCAGGTCGTCGAAGGTGTGTACGGGCGCATGCCCGGACCTGCAGAGATCGCGGCGGCGATGCGGATCCGCAAGAAGGAACTTCGTGTTCGCCAAACATGGCGCATCCTGCGCACCGGAGGTCGTGACCTCACGTCACATCTCTCGTTGCTGGGGGCGATCTATCGAGAGATCGCCGAGGTCTCAGGCGCACGCGTGGTGGTCGACTCGTCGAAGCGTCCCTCGAGCGCCGCGCTGACGACCTTGTTGCCGGACGTCGACCCCTACATCCTGCACCTCGTCAGGGATCCTCGAGCCATCGCCTATTCGATGGGCCGGCGGCCGAAACCCGAACCGGATACGAGGTATCGCAGCGCGATGCCACGACACGGTCCCGTGAAGAGCGCGAGCGGTTGGGTGCTCTGGAACCTCGCCGCCGAACGGGTCAGGCGTGCCGTTCCGCGAGGGCGGTCGATGTTCCTCCGCTACGAGGACTTCGTCGTTCGCCCGCGGGACACGATCAGATGGATCGCCGAGGTGATGGGCGAGGATACGTCGACAGGCTCGTTCGTCGACCAGACGACGGCGGCGATCGGCACGAACCACACCGTCTCGGGGAACCCCGTCCGCTTCACGCACGACACGATCACGATCCAGCTGGACGACGAGTGGTTGCGCAAGCAATCGCTGCTCGATCGATCGATCAGCACGACCCTGGCGCTCCCGTTCCTGCGGCGCTACGGGTACGGCGTAGGCGTTCCGCCTCCGGAGCGTCGCCTGGCCTGAGGTCCTGACCGACGATCCCAGGTCATCACCGGGACCCGTCGAGCGTGTGTCGTCCTTGGACGACGCAGCGATACGCGCGGTCGGCCCGCTCGCGGAGCGGCATGAGTGCCGGGTCCTCCAGTTCATGGCGGAGCTCGGCCTTGAGCTCGGCCCGCACCGCGGACGGACGAGGAACGGACCGTTCCGGGACCGTCGACGGCTCGCCTCGCCCGTCCAGATCGCGGTACGTGGCCCAGACGGCGTCGAGCGACGTCTTCCCGGCCAGGTACTCGTCCACCGCCTTCACGGCAGGACGCCGCTCCCGCTCGTCGATCAAGCGGAAGACATCGCTCGTCGAGCGGGCATCGGCGTCGAACGGGCGGAACGCGGACCCGCAACGCCGGTTCATCTCGCGGATGACGGCCCCCAGATCGTGGGTGACCTGCGAGAACTCCCCGACGGTCATGTTCGGGAGCCACGGATCCACCGTCTCGTAGAAGCGGCAGTAGGCGGCGAGCACCGTCTTGAGCGAGACCGGCTGCTCCCGGATCGCTTCCGAAAGCACCGCATCGGTCGGATCCCGGATCAACACGATCGTCGGGAGCCCACGGGAAGCGGCCGCCGCCAGATGCGCGGCTGAGTGGAGGTTGTGCGCGATCCGGACGGGGGTGCCCTGCGCCATCTGGAACGCGATCGCGGCGAACGTGTTCGCCGACCGTGGGAACCCGTCGATCACGATCGCCGTTCCGTCACCGAGCACCTCATCGCGGTGCTCTCCATGCTGCGCGAACCTGAGGTACATCGGATGCACCGACGCACGGCTGCGAAGGGCGTATCGGATGTCCTTGCCCGCGATCCGGACGCCTCGCGCGACGCGGGACGTGATACTCGTCATCGCTTCGATCCACGAAGGGTCATCCGTCGTCTCCAACGAAGGCGAGATACAGGCGCTGGGCAGTCGCACGGAGGCGTGGCGGGGCCTCCGTCGCGTACCGTTCCCGAAGCTCTCGCTTCCGCGCCTCCCTCGCCGCCGACGGCCGCGCGACCCCCTCTTCGTGGTCGCGATGCTGCAAGGATGCGTCTCGGCGTCCCCGGGCTTCGATCGAACGGAAGACGTGTTGCTCGTTCTCCGCGTCGTGGTTGAACACCTCGAACGCCGTGCCGTATCGCGCGTTCATCTCCACGATCAGCGAACCGAAATCCTGGATCACCGTCGTGAATGGAGCGACGACGACTTCGTCACGCCGGGGGAGGATCCGTTCATAGAAGCGGATGTACATGCGGAGAGCCGCTTCGATGCCGACGCGAGCGCGGATCACGGTCGAGAGCACCGCATCGTCCGGTCGACGGATCAACACCATCACGGGAAGGCGCAGTCGGAGGCCCTCGAGGACCTGCGCGGGGGCATGCACGTGGTGCGCGAGCTGGACCGGACGGTGCTGCGCGAGACGGAAGGCCGCGACGGCGAACGTATTGCCCGAACGAGGATACCCCTCGATCACCGCTTCCGTGCCGGGGGCCACGACGACGGGCATCCCGTCGTAGTCTGGGCCGAACCGGCGACGCGCGTACGGTAAGAATGCGCCCGGGTACTGACCGACGTAGCTCTGCGTCGTAAGCCAGACAGAGCGAGCGCGATCTCGGATCGCGGATCGTTGCGATGAGAAGGGACCCTCAGTTGTGTAGGCTCGGCGCATGCTCGATCCCTACCCCGGTGCCGCCGCGCCCGCACCCGGTCGGATCGCGTTCTCAGGACGGATGACCGCGGCGCCATCGAAGCGCGCGCGCGTCGCGCGCTCCGTCGTCGTCTTCTCGTCCTGCGTGCTCATCGCGCTCGCCCTGGTCGCATCCGTGCCGACGGCGTCCGCGCATCGACTTCCGCGGGGCAGGTACCTGTACATCGCGGCGAACGGATCACTTCGCGTCTTCCGCTTCGGAACGTGGCAACCCGTCGCGCGATACTCGATGCCGCGAACATTGGATGGCGTGCGCGGCGTCGACGCGAGTCCCTCTGGGCACTCGTTGTTCATCGCGCACGGAGGCGATGGCGGCGTGCACGGCCGCGGAAGGCTTCTGAAGTGGAACCTGGTCACGGACACCGTCGCGTGGGACCGCTCGTACCCGTTCGGCGTCGATCAACTCGCGGCCTGCAGCGGGAAGATCTACATGCCGACGGGCGAACAGGCCGCCGGAGCGCAGTGGAAGACCCTCCGGCAAAGCGACGGGAAGGTGATCGGGACGCTCACGGGCGGAGGCCACCCGCACAACACGATCTGTCATCACGGCCGCGTTTACATGGGTGGTCGGACGAGCCGGTACCTGTTCGTCAAGGACCTCACGAACGGGACCGTTCGCAGGGTCGGCCCGTCCCCGAGCCGGAGTCCGGGTGTCCGTCCATTCACGGTGAACGCGGCCGACACACGCGCGTACATCACGTGGACGGACTACCGAGGCTTCTCGGTCGCGAACGTCAAGACCGGCGCCGTGATCGCGAGCCGGAGGTTCGGTCCGGTTCCGTCCTGGTTCAAGCCGACGGCACCGTCGCACGGCATCTCGCTGTCGCATGATGGGAGCAGGGTCTACGTCCTCGACGCGCCGACGCACACGATCCAGGTCTGGACGGCGACCGATCGGCCGGCCCACCTGAAGACGATCTCGATCCCCGGGCCGACCGGAGCGGAGACACCGTGCGCGTATGACTGCCTCAAGGACGGCTGGGTCCTCACGAGCATCACGGGTCGATACGTCCTCGTCGGCGACTCCGGCGCCGTGATCGATACGCGGAGCAACCGGGTGGTCGCGACGATCCCCGGCCTCGCGCAGAACCGTCACGGGTACCTCGAGATCGACTGGGCCGGAGGGGTTCCGCGAGCGACGTCGACGCATTTCGGCATCGGACGGTGAGCCCCGCCATCGACGCCCACGACCTCGGTCCTGCTCATCCCATCGCCGCGAGCGAACCCGCCACATCGAGCCGTCCTCCGGTCACGACCTTGCCTGAAAGCGAGGAAAGGTGGTCGACGCCGTTCAGGAGGGCGTCTCGTATCTGCGCCATCGTCGCGGATGGTCTCGCCGCTTTCAGGAGGGCAGCCGCGCCAGATACGTAGGCGGCGGCGAAGGAGGTGCCGTTCTTGAACGCGTATTCTGCGCTCGAGCCTGCGTAGGTGCCGGGCGCCGGCTGGCACACGATCGCGATGTTGTCGAGGCTGACGCCGTCCGCAGTGGACGATCCGTCCGAGACCAGCTCGAACCGTAGGAGCACCGACCGATCACCGTCGAAGCCGTTCATGTTGTAGGTCGCCTGTGGCGAATTGGAGACCGAACCTGTCCACTGCGCCAGGCGTGACCATGTCACCCCGTCGCCCGATGCGGACACGACGAGGCCATCGCCGGCGAGCACGGTCCCCTTCAACGTGTACTGCACCTGGCACGCCGTCCACGCGCCAAGATCGACCGGCTGCGCCGTCTGGATCCATGTGTCCTCGTTGTTCACGTAATTCCCGGCCGGGCTGTCGGTGAGGACGCACGCCGTCGTCGTGGTGCACACGCGCGCCCACATGGTCCCGCTTCCCCCGGTCGTCCACCGGCCGGTGATGTCGCTCGTCAGGTTGTCGAAGAGCCGACGCTCGAACGGATACGTGCTGTAGATGTTCACCCCGGGGGCCGCGAGGTCCACCGTCGTCGGGCCGAAGCTCGAGAAGCTCGCCAGCTGATCGTTCTGGTCCGTCGCGGCGACGCAGATGATGTTCGAGAGCGCATAGTCACACGGGTACTGCTTCGCCGTATCGACGTTCTTCTTCGCGTTCCCGGGGACCGTCACGAACAGCGTGTTCGGTGCCGAGGCGATCGCGTTGAAGACGGTGTTGCTGTACGACCCGGCGTTGAAGCTGGCATTCACCACCGGCATGCCCATCACGCCGGCGTACGTGAACGCGTCGGCTTGGTTCGCCGCGGTACAGAGCGCGGGAGGCACGTTCTTCGTCATGGCGACGAGCGAACACACCTTGAGGGACGCGAGCCCGACACGCCAGTCGACACCCGTGACACCGTACCCGTCGTTCCCGACGCCGCCGATGACGCCGGCGATGAAGGTGCCGTGCCACACGTCGTCCGCGATGGCGTTGCTCCGGCCGACGAAGTTCCAGCCGTTGACGTCGTCGATCTTGCCGTTGTTGTCGTCGTCGACGCCGTTGGCCGGGATCTCTCCCGGGTTCGTCCAAGTGTTCCCGGCGAGATCGGGGTCAGCGATGTCGACGCCGGTGTCGGCGATACCCACCGTGACGGCGCTGCTCCCCGTCGTCGTGTCCCACGCCGGAACGACATGCGTGTCACTCCCGGCCGTTCCGGTGGTCCCATTGACCTTCTGTCCGACGTTGCGCAGCGCCCACTGCTTGCCGAAGAACGGATCGTTCGGGACCGCCGCGATCTCGGCGATGGAGTTCGGCTCCGCGTAGAGCACCGACGGATGCCGCTCGTATCGACCGATCACGCCCTGCACCGTCTGGTGTCCGTGGACGTCGACGAGCAACGTCCTCGGCAGGAGGAGATGATGCCGAACGGTCGTTCCGACCGCTCGGTTGATCGTCGCCTGATCGTGCGGACTCGTCCCCGCCCGGAAACGGACCAGCACCTCCCCGAGGACGTGCCCGGGAACGTGACCCGGCCCCGACGCGCGGTGCGGGACGGGCCTCGGTGTGGTCGCGGCAGCGCGTCCGGGGATCCCGGGGAGCGATGTCATCATGCAGGCGACCACGGCACACAGTCCCACGGTCCGACCCGCCCGTCGCGACATGCCGGTCCGCTCGTCTGACCACCGCGGGCCGTCCGTCCTCCGGGAGGGATCAGTCGTCCGAGACATCGATGCCTCCAACGGATGCGATCGTCTGGAGCGGCGCGCACGAGTAGACGGCGGCCGACAACGGCCGATCCTTCCCCTGTTCTTCCACCATGTGACAGACCCCCTCTTCCCATGACACCAGCGGATGGATCCCGCGGATCCCTTCCGGCAACGCTCTCGCGGGTCCGACGAGCCAGATGGGACGGCCGCCGATCGGACGGTCGGCGGTGCCCTCATGGGGCTCACGGTCGCCGGCTGGGGAGCTCAGCGAGCGTACGGCCGTCCGGAGCCGCCGCCCCACCTTTCGAGGAACCTCACCCGGTCGCCAGCGCGCGGTGCGCACCAAAGCTCGCGGCGCCTGGACCCAGGGACGGTCCGCGATCGGGAACACGGCATGGTGACCGACCCCCTCCGAGCACGCAGCGAGCATCACCCTCGTCGCGGCGGATCGGCCCAGGAGCAGCGGCCCGATCCCCTTACTGTGCGCGAACGTGAGGGAGACATCCATCGGGTAGGCGTTCGCGATCACCACGTCGGCACCCGTCGGAGGCGGGGCAGCGTACGCACCGAGCGAGAACGCCGCCGCGTCTGCGAAATACCGCAGGTGGTCGCCGGACACGATCCGGACCAGACGGCGTCGCTCATCGACGTGGATCGACACGGCCGTGCGCATCTCGATCTGCATCGCGATCTCATCGAGATCGCGACGGAACGAGTTGTCGACCTGGTACGAACCTTCCATACCTCGGTGCCGGTAGTGCAACGCCACGATCGACTTCTCTCCGAGGACACCCATGACGAGCTTCGAGCCGCCTCCGAACCCGGTGCTATGTTGTGGGTAGACGCCTCCGATCCCGACGACGAGGTCGCTCCGGGCGACGTCGGCGTTCACGAGGATCGGCGTCCCGATCGAGGTGCGTCCCGTGCGAACGAGGTTCCGTGTGTGATCGTGCGCGACGACCCGGCAGTCGCCGAGGATATCGTTCCCGACCTTCTTCGCGAGCTGTGTCGCATCGGGCGGGCCGTGTGAACCGCTCGCGACGACGATCGTGACACGGCGCCGCTCGATCCCCGCTTCCTCGAACTGTCGGAGCACGTGTGGCAAGACGATGTCGGCTGGTGTCGGACGCGTGAGGTCGTCCACGATCACCACCGGCCTGTGACTACCTCGAGCTACCACACGCAGCGGAGGTTGGTCGACGGGCGCGTCGAGCGCGGCCGCGATATCGCGATCGGTCAGTGGCGTCGGCGTCCGAGGACGGTGGACCGCGACGTCCCATCCACGAGGGAACGTGATCGTCAGGTCGTCGTCCCCGTACCAGGCGGCGGTACCTAGGGAAACTTCCGGCCCGTTCATGCTCGTCCATCGCGATCCGCCGACCGCTGATCCGGCTTCCTCCCGAGGACCATGTACTGGGAGCCGATCGATCGGATCACGGGCATCCCCGCGTCGGCCCGATGCTGCATCCATCGGTGCACGCGGAGGCTCGCCGCCTCCGAGAGCAGGCGACGTCCCATGAAGGTGTAGGGGCCGAAGCCGAACGTGATCCCGGTCAGCTTCTCGATCCCGGTCCGAGCGAGCGCACGATCGAACGCCGACGCGGATCCCACGCGGGGGCTCGGTCGAAGGCCCTCGGGGAAGCGTCGCACGCCGAGCGCCTCCGCCAGGCGTTTCGCCGGCCCCTTCAGTGGTGCGAAGGCGGGGTTCATGACGGGATCGATCAGGCGATCCATCCGGAGCCGGTTGTCGACGTTCACGATGAGCGCGCCCCCCGGGCGAAGGACCCGTGCCATCTCGACCAAGGCTTCTTCCGGTTCGCGTAACCAGGGGAGGACGCCGAGCGCAACGACCAGCGCGAAGGTCTCGTCGGGGAACCGCAGGTCGACCGCATCGCCGACCGAAGGACGGACCGCCTCGCCGACACCCGCGGAAGCCGAGTTGCGGGCGGTCCGTTCGACCATCGCCGCAGCACGGTCGACCGCCGAAACCTGGAGACCCCGTGTCGCGAGGGCGACGGCCAGATGTCCGGCACCGCAGCCGACGTCCAACGCTCGATCGCCGGCCGTCCCGAGGAACGGCTCGAGCCACGCGAGCGCGAGGCGAAGGCGATGCCGGTGGATCTCGCCGTACGTCGTCTCCTGTTCGTACAGATCGTCCCAATACCCGGCGGCCTCGTCGAAGAACGCATCGACGGTCGCTTGGGATGTCGGACCGTCGGCAGCTTCCGTGTCGACCGGACCGACATCAGGCGCGTGTTCGTTCGACAGCCCGTCCGGTGGGGCTTCGCCCGCGCGACGGCGCATCGACGGTCGCACCGCGTCGCGGTACGCGACGATGGCGGGGAACGGATCGTCTCGAGCGAACCATGCGACCTCTTCGATGCCTCTCATCGATCGGACCCAGGTCGTGGGTCCGATCAGCCCGTCCCGGTAGTACGTCAGGGCGGCGGGCAGCTCGGTCGTCTCCGCGAGCCACTTGCGCCCCGTATTGACGACCGACGACGGTACGGGCCGGCCCGTGAGATCCAGGGTCATCGCCCTGGCCACGTCCATCCCGTTCGTGCCCGCGAACAGACGGAACGTCGCGCCGATCCGTGCGTTCACGTCGAGGAGCTTGTAGCGCCCATCCCGTTCGTCGAAACGGAACCCGATGTCGATGATGCCTCGATAGCCGAGGTCGCGGGCCAGCCGCACCGCCGTATCAGCGACGATCGGATTCGGCACGATCTCGCCGAGCGTGGTCGGGCCGGTGTAGGGCCGGAATTGGTGGATCTTCCGGCCCGTCGCCCCGAACAGACACTCCGATCGCTCATCGAAGTAACCGTTGAACATCCACACGGTTTCCGGAGGGCCAGGAACGTATTCCTGGATCATGAGGTTCGGCGCTTCCTGCGATTCCGCCATCCGGTAGTAGTCGATCGTCTCGCGCCGAGATCCCAGGATCGACACGCTGCGCGCCGCTGAACGATCGGCGAGCAGCACGGGGTCGGAGCTCTTCACCACCACCGGGAAGCGCGAGTGCTCGAGGAACGTCTCGACCTCCTCGATCGATCGGGGGAACACGGCCCGAGGAACCGGCACGCCCAGGCGCTGCGCGAGCTCGTGGAGTCTGCGCTTGTTCGAGAGGGACCGCGCCAAACCCTTCGGTTGCAAGGGGAATCGGAACGACTTCATGAGACCGTCGCTGAAATCCGAGACGGCGATCGTCGCGACATCGTCCGTCGGGATGAGGATCGGTCTGCGACCGATCCTCATCCCGACGTTCCGCAGCCACTCGATGCCGGCGTCGTCCGGTCGCGAGAGGCGGTCGCACCACAGGCGCTCTCGGACGTAGTGCGAACGCGAGACGGGATCACGCGGATCGCTGTACACGAGGTAGATCTCGTGGCCGAGTCGTCCGAGCGTGCGCAGCACACCCAACGCGGCGCATCGACCCCGCTTCGTCTTGAACACGACGATCGGGACCTCCGCGCCCGTCCGGCGCCCGTTCCTCGACATCACCCGGCGACCCGGAGGCGGTCCTGGGCGGTGGTTGCCCGGCCCACCGGGACGAGCTCGGGTCCCTGAACCTCGAAGACATCGTCGACGTCGTCGACGTGCGAGAGAACGAACGCGAGATCGTCCGAGCGACCGACATCGGCCAGGTACCGGCAGCTCTTACTGACCAGGATCGCCTCGACGGGTGAGCCGCTCCATCGACGGACGATGTCGGTCGTCATGCCGACGGGCTCGAAGCCCGCCTGGATGAGGGTGGCAGCGATCCACGCGCAGCACAGCTGGTCTTCCTCACGGAACTCCCCGCGAGTGGCCGCGCCGACCAGGACGACGGAGTCGCCGCGGTGCAACAGATCCCTCGTCTGCGCCGCCGCGTTCCGCAGGCATGCTACAGAGACGCGACGGCCGCGAGCGGAGTCGTGCATCACGCGGGTTCCGGACGTGGAGAGCAGGACGAACGCTCGGGCGACGTCGGTCTGGCCCGTGAGCAGCGCCGGACTGTTGTCCAGATCGAACCCGTACGGCATCCGACCTCCGAGTTCGCCGACGAGCAGAGCATCCGGGTGTCTCGCAGCGACCTCCTGCGCCGCCTCGAGCGTCGGGACGGGGAAGCAGCGGCGTCCCGCAACGATCCCGGAGATCGCCGTCGTGCTCGACCTGATCACGTCGACGACGACGACCACGTCGCCCGAGCCGCGGTCCGGTACCGCGCCGGCGTGGACCTCGATCCGGACGGAGCTAGCCACGGCCGGACCCTCGAAGAGCCGCGGGCGCCGGAGGCCGCGGTGGCCGAAGGTTCTCATGAGAGAACGCGTCGGAGTGGAGTCCCCGTCGGTAGATCTCGACACGCAGGAGCTCCTCCAACCGGATGTTGCAGAGGCGAACCATGGGCCCGAAGTGGTCGAGCAGGGCGAACTGGCTGGGCTTCGTCGGCGCCTCGAACACCACGCGATCGAAGCCGAAGGCGTCGATGAATCGATCGGCGAGGTCGGGGCGGAAGGCGCCGTCCTCGCCGAACAGCCCGACCGACCGAGCGCTCTCTCGAGCCTCGATGATCAGCTGGACCGCCCCGGCGTCCAACCAACGTTCGCCCTGGGCCAGCAGACGGTCCACCTCGTGTCGGGAGAAGGAGCCTCCATGCTTCTTCCCGAGTTCGAACTGCACACCGAGGCCGCGCGCCGTTGCCCTGCGAACGATCGAGGCCGGCTCCTCCGTGAGATCGGTGAAGCCTTCTCCGCACTCGATGCGACTGAACCCGAGCGCGGCGCAGAGATCGAGGTACAGCTCGAGTTGGCCCTGCGCGACGGCGACCTCGAACGGTCCGCCGCCCGTCACGACCGGAAGGTCGTGCTCGTGAGCCGCGGCGATCTTCTCCAGGGTCGAACGCTCATCCGCGACGATCCAGCACGCCATAGAGATCTTGAGGATCTCCATGAGGTGCGCGCTCTGCTCGAGATGGCCGGCGAGCGTGTGCGGATCGTAGCCGGGGTCGAAGGGACTCGTCTTGGGCGCGATCTCCGGCACGCGGAGCGCGGCGAGGAGGTCTCGTGAGTGAAGCCGGTCGCGCCGCCGCATCACGGCGGCCTCGTCAGTCGACATAGCCGAGCTCCCGCAATCGCTGGATCATCTCCTCGTTCTCCCGCGCGCTCGGTTCCACGGGGTCGGCACCTGGGGGTTCCGAAGCGCGGCGTGCGCCGCCACGCAAGTGGGGCGATCCGACCAGGGGGTCGATCACCTCGCCGTCCAATCCGTCAGCGCTCAGTCCGCAGAAGGCGAGCGCCGTCGGCGCCAGGTCCCCGACGAAGCGCTCGCCGAGGTCGTGCCCGGACACGCCGTCGCTCGCGAGGAGTACGCCCGATCGGCGATGTGAGCCGGTCGGCCAGTTCGTGGCCGATGAGATCGCATCGGTGTTGCCGAAGGCCCAGAGCGGCGCGGGGATCGCGATGAGGTCGGGGGCGAGTGGGTCGTACGGCCCCGGCGGGAGGTCCTCTCTCGTGAGGACCTCGGCGACAATCCGGTTTCCCGTTTCCGCGTCCCGGTACCCGAGGAGCGCTTCTGCGAGTTCTGACCGGACGCACTCATACGCACTCGCCGGAACCGTTCCGTGCCGTTCTCGCCCCTCGAGCGCGATCGAGATGCCTCCGCCCGCCACGCTCTCGTACGCCCGCGTCGACGCACGTGTCACGCCCGAGACGGGGCGGATCGCGCGCGCCAACGCTCGTCCGAAGCTGGTGCGTGTCGCGCCGCGCAGACGTTTCGATCGACGGAGCGCCGCGCGGACGGGCGCGCCCGCGTGCCGCTTCGCGAAGCCAACGTGCTCGAGCACCGCGTTCGTGTCCGCGACGCGCGTGATCGGTCGGAAGCCGTGATCCGACATCAGCACCACGGTCGTGTCGTTCCCGCTCGCCGAGGCAAGCCGGTCGAGGGCTCGATCGAGCGCGCTGTACACCGCTCGCAGGTCGTCGGCGATCGGCCGATCCGCGAGGCGTTCATGAGCCGGATGCGAAGGCAGGACGTAGGCTCCGAAGGGATGCTGGAGCCGGTCGGGTTCCACGTAGACGCAGACGCCCACTTGCCACTCCCCCTGCAGGAGCAGCTCGAACGACGCGGTGCGCGCTTCGATCAGCTCGAGGGCTTCGCGTAGGAGCGCTCGTTGACGCCGTTCGAAGAGTTGCCACCCGAGGCCGTTCACGGGGAACGGCGCGTTCGCCTCAAGCTCCGCCCTCCATGCTGGAGGGAAGACGAACTCGGTGCCGTCGGGAACGAGGACCCCCGAGATCATCCGGCCCCTGAGCGGCGTCGGCGGGAACGTCAGCGGGACGTTCCCCGCGCGCACGTCGAACCCGGCGTCGGAGATCCGTCGCAAGAACGTCGGAGCCCTGATCGACCGAGAGGACGCCGGGACGCGGTGATCGGGGCGCGCGGGGTTTCGTTCGATGAAGTCGTAGACGCCGTGGCCGCTCGGGTGCAGACCCGTCAGGAACGTCGGCCATGCGGCCCACGAATGCGTCGGGATCGTCGACGCGAGCGTCCCTCGCGCGCCGGACTCGAGCATGGCCCGAAGGTTCGGCATCGCGCCCCTGCGCACGAGGTCGTCCAGGATCTCCCAGTCGGCTCCGTCCCAGCCGACGATGAGGAGACGCTCAGGCACGGGCCGCCTCCGACCCCGACCCGGCCCGATCCGTCGTGACGACCGTCATCGCGTGCGTCATCGCCGAACACCGACGCCGGCGGGACTCGGGATCCGGCCGTCCTCGACGAGCCGAGCCTCGATCCACGGATATGTCCTGCTCAGCCCGTCCTCGAGGGAGGTGGCCGGCTCCCATCCGAGGACGGAGCGGAGCGTCGAGTTGTCGCTGTTCCGGCCGCGAACCCCCTGGGGCTTCGTGACGTCGTGCCGCTTCGCGAGGCTCTTCCCGGCGATCTCGCAGACGAGGTCGACGAGCCCGTCGACGCTGATGAGCTCGTCCGTCCCCAGGTTCAGCGGCTCCCAGCGCCCGGAATGCGCGATCCGATGGATGCCCTCGACGCAGTCATCAACGTAGGTGTACGAACGCGTCTGCGCGCCGTCGCCCCACACCTCGATCTCGCCCTCATCTTCGGCGAGGGCCACCTTGCGACAGATCGCCGCCGGCGCCTTCTCCCTCCCGCCGTCGAAGGTCCCGAGCGGACCGTAGATGTTGTGGAACCGTGCGGTGGAGGTTCGGATGCGTCCCTCCTCTGTGTAGTACTGACAGAGCTTCTCCGAATACAGCTTCTCCCAGCCGTATCCCTCTTCGGGGTCCGCCGGGTAGGCGTCCTCCTCGACGAGTGGCGTCACCTCGGGCGAGGTCTGTCGGTACATCGGGTAGACGCACGCCGAGGACGCGTAGAAGTAGGTCTCGACGCCGTTACGGGACGCCGCCTCGAGCATGTGCGCGTTGATCAGCACGTTGTTCCTGGCGATGTCGGCATGGAACGCGGTGATGTACCCGATCCCGCCCATGTCCGCCGCGAGCTGATAGACCTCGTCGATGCCCGTGGTGGCTGCTCGACAGCTCTCCCACTCCCGCAGATCCATCAGCTCGAACTCGTCCGCGTCGCTCTCCTCGTATTCCGGGAGCTTGGTATCGACGCCGCGCACGCGGTAGCCCTCCGCCTTCAGGAACTTCACCATGTGGTGGCCGATGAATCCGCCTGCACCGGTCACGAGTGCTCGTCGTGCCATCCCGCCTCCCTTGTCGAGCGTCGGTTCGGTCCGCGCGGCCGGCGTCTGCGATCCGCCCATGCAGACGTCAGCTGGATCGCGAGCAACGCGAGGAATCGCGGATTCTGCCGCAGGTACCTCGCGGAAAGCCGGCGAGGTTCGCTCGCCAGCCGGAACAGCCATTCGGTCCCGGTCCTCTGCATGATCGGGGGTGCTTCCGTCTTGGAACCGGCGAGGAAATCGAAGGCCGCGCCAACGCCCAGCATCACGGCCCGGACGCGCTCGCGGTGGCCCTGCATCCACAGCTCTTGCTTCGGACACCCCAGTCCGACGAAGAGGATCCGTGCCCCCGACGCGTTGATCGCGGCCACGATCCGGTCGTCGTCCTCGGGCGGAACCGGTCGGAACGGCGGGCTCCATGCGTACGCGACGCGCAGGGCCGGCCACCGCCGTGCCACCTCGCCGAGCAATCCGGCCAGCACGTCCGGAGATCCCCCCAAGAACCCGACGGGAACGCCTTCGCCTTCGGCGGCATCCAGGACCGCGAGCGTGAGGTCGGTACCGCGGACGTGCTCCGCCGAGCGCATACCGAGCCCGCGAAGGGCCCAGACGAGGGGCATGCCGTCGGGGGTGACGAGGTCCGCTCGGTTCATCGCGCCGAGGTACGTCCGGTTCGACCGCGCCTGCATGACGTTGTTCACCGAGGCGGCGCAGACGACGCGTGACTCGTGGGCGGCGGCCCATCGCATGATCAAGCGCGAGCTTGTGATGCGATCTGTCGCGTCGACGCGCATGCCGAGAACCGCGCCGGATCCTCCCGCCCGCGACATCGGCTCGACGTCGGTCGGTGCCGGCATCGTCAGCTCGCCCCCCGCCTACTCAACACCGCTGGGATCGTCCGCAACAGGATCGACAGGTCGAGCCCGAACGACCAGCTCTCCACGTACTTCAGATCGAAACGGAGATAGTCCTCCCAAGACAGGCTCGATCGACCGTTCACCTGCCACAGGCCCGTCATGCCCGGCGGAACGTCGAGCCGGTAGCGGTGCCACGCGCGCTCGTAGCGCTCGACTTCCTCGGGCAAGGGCGGCCGCGGCCCGACGAGGCTCATCTCCCCACGAAGGACGTTCCACAACTGGGGCAGCTCGTCGATGCTCCATCGTCGCAGCCAAGCACCCAACCGCGTGATCCGGGGGTCCGTGCGGATCTTGAATAGAGGACCCTCCGCTTCGTTCAACTGGGCGATGAGGCTCAGACTCGTTTCCGCGTCCGCCGTCATCGTTCGGAACTTGTACATGCGGAACAGCCGGCCGCCCTGGCCCACGCGCGTTTGGACGAACAGCGTCGAACCTCGTTCGCTCTTCGGTTGCATCCGATGCGCGATCGCGACGACGGCGAAGAGGGGAAGGCCCAGGAGCAGCAGCGTGGAGGAGCACACGATGTCGAGCGCCCGTTTCGCGAAACGTTGCAGGCGCTTGCATCGGAGCGGCCGGACGTCGATCATCGTGGCCCCGGGAACGGTCTCGAAGTCGAGCCGGGCCGGACACATCTCCGGCAGGGTTGACGCGACCCGCATCTGCGCCCCCGTCTGCCGGACGGCGTGCGCGATGTCGTGGAGACGATCGAGGCGCGCGACGTCGGACGTCACGTAGACGTCATCGGTTCCGCTGGCTCGGATCAGCCGTTGGAGACCCTCACCGAAGGTGAGGCCGGGCGCCGGCTCCGACGACCACGTCGCGACACAACCGACCACCTCGACGCCTCGGTCCTCCGTCAACCGCGATGCGAGGCGCTCTCCCGACTCGGCATCGCCCACGATCAAGGCTCGGCGACGCAGGTCTCCGCGCCTGGTCGCGAAGCGGAGGAACGCGCCGAGGCTCCATCGGAGGAACATCACCACCGGGGTCGCGATCGCGACCTGGAGGAGGACCCAGCGCCTCGGCAACCAGCCATGGGTCAGGTACGACGCCGCGATGAACGCATACAGTGCGATCACGGCAACGCCGACGACCCGCCGGATCGTCTCCGGCGACAGATGCGTGGGGTCGTCGGACCCTCGGACCTCGAGCAAGACGATCCATACGACGAGGACCGAGACGATCGCTCCCGCCGACGGCACGGCCAGGCCTTCCTGCTGCGTCGATCGTGTCGACAGGAAGGAGGCGACGAGGACCGCGAAGGCGTCGACGGCGATCGCGAGCGCGACGACGGTGCCCGATCGCCGGGCTGGTCGTATCGCTCGGTGCGGGCCGCTGTACGCGGCCAGGAGTTGCCTGAGCGACCCCTCTCGACGGGGATAGGGGACGGCCCTCTCCTGCTGACGTCCGAACATGGGGGAAAGGTTCCTAGCGGCGCGTCGATCCCGTAAGCCTCACACGGAGCGCGGACGAGCCATGCCAGACCTCGTTCATCGAATCCCTCCCTGTCGTGCCGTGCGCGCGTGCACTCGGTTCAGGTCCCTTCGAGGAGACCTCCACTCCCCGGACGCTTGATGGTCGCTCCCTCCTGATCGAGACCTCGTTCGACTTCGGCCATCACACGATGGTCGGAGGCCGTCCCGCGAGGGACATCACGCGAACGCACGAGACCGGGTGAAACGGTGTGAACCTTCTGTCGCGGGGGGCCATCTCGTTCACCGCACCGACGTCGAGCGCTTCGACGCTGACGACCGTTTCCAACGATGCTCATCCTGAAACGTCGTTCTGCCTAGGGATTCTCGGGAGGCTTTCGGCGAATCGCCGTCAGAACGTCGCGTTACGTTCATCCGACACGCTGGCGGCCGCTTCTCGAAGGGTCAAAACTGCAGGTCGCGCGGATCAGACGTCGCAGCGACCGCCGAACGCCAGGCCACTCGTTCCGAAGATCATCGCTGGCCACGCCCGCGAACAGGACGCGCAGCACTCATACAGAGGATGGTCAGTCCGTGAGTGCGGCCTCCAGGATCTCGATCCGTCCGGCATCGGCGTCGAGTCGCGCGCGCACGCCCAGCGGCACCGTCACGACGTCGTTGCCGTGGCCGATGCGGAGGCCGTGCATGGCCGGGATCCCGAGCGGCGCGATCAGCTCGTCGAACAGCTCCTCAACGGTCAGGTTGTGGCCCTGCCAGAGCGGCCACTGCTCGCGGGGAACGCAGCGCTTGAAGTCGCCGAGCCAGATCCCGGCGCACTCCTGCAGCTTCCCCGCGTTGCGCAGATGCGTCAGGAAGCGGTCGACGCGCGGCGGCTCCTCGTCGATGTCTTCGAGGAGGAGGATCTTCCCGCGCGTGTCGACCTCGAACGGCGTTCCGAGGAGCGTGTCGACCAGCGACAGGGTGCCGCCGACGAGCTCTCCCTCTGCGACTCCCGGCGCGACCGTCCGCGCCGGTGTCCCCTCCGCGTCGACGATGCCGAGCGGCGCGGTGGTCGTGAGCGCCTGCAACCAGGACCGGCGCGTCGAGTCGGGGAGCACGCCGAGCGCGGACACCATAGGTCCGTAGAAGGTCACGAGCCCCGCGTTCCCGACCAGCGCGGCGTGCAGCACGGTCAGCTCGCTGAACGCGACGAACGGCTTCGGATGCGCCGCGATCAGGTCGTAGTCGAGGTGCGGGAGGACCTGCGACCCCGCGTGGCCGCCGGCGAGAGGGCAGACCGCGTCCACCTCCGGATCGGCGAACGCATCGTGCAGATCGCTGGCACGCACCTCGGGCGCACCGGCCTTGAAGCTCGCGCCGATGTTCGCATGCTGGGTAAGCCGGACGCGAAAGCCCTGGGCCTCGAGCCACCCGAAGCTACTCTCCAGGTACTTCGGGTCGAGGAGCGGAGAGGCGGGCGTCGGGACGGCGATCAGCGATCCGGGCCGGAGTGGTCGGCCTTTCCGCTTCTCCGCCATCGACGGCGGAGCCTACTCGCGTTAGAACACGCCGATGGACTTATGGCCCCCGCGCGCCGCCGAGGTCGTCGAGCGCGACGGCTTGCGCGTGTACCCGGCGCAGCCGGAAACGCTCGGCGAACTGATCGAGCGCGCCGTCCAGCGGCACGGTTCCGCGACGGCGGCCGCCGAGGTCGGCGGGCGAACTCTTGCGTACGAGCAGCTCTGGGAGGAGTCGGAGCAGGTGGCCGGCGCCTTGCAGCAACGCTTCGGCGTGGGCCCGGGCGACCGCGTCGCCTTCGTCGCCGCGAACTGTCTCGACCTGCTCGTCGGCCTGATCGCGACGTGGCGGGCGGGCGGGGTCGCTGTCACGCTGAACACGAAGTACACGCGGCCCGAGCTGGAGAAGCAGCTGTCGCAGTGCGCACCGCGCGTCGTCCTCGTCGAGCCGGAGTGGCTGGAGAAGATCTCAGAGGATTCGAACGCACACGTGCTCTCGGACGTTCGTGACTCCGGCGGTCTGCTCGAGCCCGTGCAGGGCCGTGCGGAAGACCCTGCGTTGCTTATGTTCACCTCGGGAACGACAGGGCGTTCGAAAGGCGTGCTCCAGTCGCACCTGAACCTGGTGAGCGCAGCGGAGACCTACGTACGATGTCTCGACCTCGGGCCCGAGGAGACAACGGTCGTCGCGGCGCCGATGTTCCACGCCACCGGCCTGAACGGCCAGTCGCTGCCGGTACTCGCGGCCGGCGGCTCCGTCGCCATCATGCGCCGCTTCGACGCGGAGGCTCTTGCCGAGCTGCTCGCGTCCGGGCAAGCCTCGTTCTTTCACGCCGCGCCGACGATCTACGCGTTGACGACCGAAGCCGCGGGGGACCTGCGTGCGCGCGACCTGCGTGTGTGCGTGAGTGGCGGCTCGTTCGTCAGCCGCGCCCTCGTAGACCGCGTGCGAGCGTTCGCGCCGGCAGTCGACTTCCGCATCAGCTACGGGATGACGGAAACCAGCTCGCCCGCCGTCCTGACACCACCGGGCTGGATCGAGGACCGGCCGGGCGATGCGGTCGGGATAGCCGTACCGGTCGACGAAGTACGGGTCGACGACGAGGGCGAGATCCAGTTCCGGGGGGCGACGGTGATTCCCTCGTACGACAGCGCGGAGGCGAACGAGGGTGCGTTCGTCGACGGCTGGCTGCGAAGCGGCGACCTCGGCAAGATCGACCGCGACGGCTTCGTCACGGTTCTCGACCGGATCAAGGACATGATCAATCGTGGCGCCGAGAAGATCTCCTCACTCGAGGTCGAGGCTGCCCTCTGCGCCCATCCGGCCGTCGCCGAGGCGGCCGTCGTCGCTAAGCCAGACGACATCTACGGCGAACTGCCGCGGGCGATCGTCGTCCTCGACGCCGACGCCGAGACCAGCGAGGCGGAACTGCAGGAGTTCGCCGCGGAGCGACTGGCGAAATTCAAGGTCCCGGCCGAGATCACATTCACCGACGAGTTGCCGCGCAACGCCGGCGGCAAGGTCGAGAAGAGCCGCCTCCGTTAGTAGTCCTCAGGCCGGAGGCGGCGCCAGGGGTGACTCGAGCCCGACAGCGGCACGACGTTGATGCCGGACGCTCGACCGACGAGGAGCATCGTCCCTGTTCGCTCCCATCCGAGCCTTCGGTGCGCCTTCGGCGACCGCCGGTTCGTCACGCTTATCTTCGAGTACGCGTAGCGGTAGCCGAGGCCGGCGTTGAAGAGCAGCATCTCGCGCAGCAGCGCGGCGTGGATGTTCTTGCCCCGCAACTCGGCGATGGTGTACGCGTCCAGGCATTTCACCTCGTCGGCGCGAAGGTCGACGTAGACGCCGCCGTCCTCCCCCGGCTCGTATTGGGTCCAGTTGTAGGCGACGGGCCGGCCCTCGACGCGGCCGATGAAGCAGAGAAACCCCGCCTCAAGCCTGCGCGTGAACCGCGCCCGGGCGAGGCGCTCCTGTTGCGGGTCAGTCGATCGCCACAAGCGTGTGAGCTCGCCGAGAACCTCCTCACGGGAAGCGACGGATGTCTCGAGAGGTACGCGCGCCGTCGCGGCAGGGATCGGGCGAGTGAGGTCACAACGGACGATCGCCACCAAGTCCGATAACTGCCGAAGCGGCCGCGTGAGACGCCCGCCCATGCGATGGGCCCGGACGTACGCGGGCGAGCGCAGCAGCGCCTGCTTAGCCCTATCGTGAAGAGACATCCCGTTTCCGTCTTGCACGAGCGCCAAGATAGGCGCCGATCAGCAGCTCGTCGCTGAGCACCCCCGTCATTGGCTCAGCACGTATTGACGAAACGTGCTCCCAGGGCCGTCACAGCAGGATGTTGCACCGCGGCTTCCGTTATCACTCCGGTCTTCATGCCAGCGTCGATGAACCTCATGTCACCAAGCCGGTTGGCAGGGTCCTCGACGTGGTCAGGTAGGTCTGTGAGGCGTTCCTTGAGCGCGTAAATCATCGACGTAACGTCGAGATTCGAGCCCTACGCCCCGCCGCTGTAGCTCAGAACAGCCACGTTCGTGCTGGTGATGCGGATCGTGGCCGACGCCGAGTTGTTCGTGGTGTCCGACTCCTCGAAGTAGCCATTCGGATCCGCGGTGACCGTGAGGACGTATTTGCCGTTCGCCACGCCCGTGATATCGATCCACTGGAGCGCGACCCCGGACGCGTAGATGTCGCCCCATCCGACGGAGATGCCCTCCTTCACGCTCAATGCATCGATGTTGCACGACTTCCCCCCACACGCCGTATACCGCTTCGTCTGCGGCGCGCTCGGCAGTGAAAGGTCGAACGCGCTCCCGTCTGCGAAATGGAATCCTTCCTTCGCTGAGGTGCCTACCTGGCTCCCGTTGCTGAATGGCGTGAGGACGCCTTGCTCCATATCGGAGAGGTGCCAGTGGTTATGGCCATCCCCTGCCCAGAACATGTGGGTACCGCTCGGAACGTCCGTGAAGCCGGCCGCGTCGTCGTAGATCCGCTGAACGACCGGCATCGTCTGCGTCGATGTGTCCGGCCGCGACCCTTGTGCCTCGACCGGGCCGGCCCCGACGTTGACGATCTCGGCTGTGTAGCGCAACAAGCGATGACCGGGGATCGTCGTTTTGTCGGCCTTGATCGTCGTTAGCTCGGCCATCCGCATGTCCGGCAACAGCTGCGTTGCAGCGGTTGCTGGCACCGGCTGGAGGACGCGACCGACGACCAGCGTGAGGAGCAGCAGGAGCACGCGGAACGATACGAACGTCCAAGCACGGTGTCGCATGAGACCTCCCTGGGCGCGCGGTCGAGCCTCTCGGCATTTCCCAGCGTTCGCCGTCCCAAACCGATCGGCAGGCCTTCGCGCGTGCTTCTTGCGGCTGACCGGCTCGACGGTCCAGGTGTCACAGTTGAAACTCCAGGGTCGCGCGCCCGGGATCGCCGGCATCGCAACCGCTCCCGCAGATGCCTTCGGCGACGGATCAACACGGGAGCCGATGGGCCGTCCCGTGGCGATCCTGGCCCGCTCCCCGCCATCGCTTCCAGGTGGCCGTGGCATCCGAAGGCAGCCTCCAGTTCATACGCGCCCCTCCCCAGCAGTTGTGGTCGAAGTGGGCGGCCGAGAGCGGAACGGCTCCGCTCGGGGCGAACCCCGCCCGCTGCGGCAATGAGAACCTGTTGCCGGCGATCGTGATGCTCGCCGGCGTACCCGGTCAGGCGGCGTCGGCGCAACCGAGGCCGCCCTTGGGGCGCGCAACTTGCCGTCGGTCGGCCCCAGACGTTCACGGCGCGGTTAGTTGTGGGTCACCGTGTTGCCGGCTCACCCTCGTCCCGATCGAGTCGAGGATACTGATCGCGTGGGACGACCACCCGAACCCGTTGCGGCGAACGGCGTATCCGTGAAGCGGTTGCGGTAGCTCGTCATCGTCCAGCGCGGGCCAAAACGTTACTTTGGTCGCTCGCGATGATCCTCTCGATGCATGGGAACGATGCTCTTGGGTATGCAGCGCTCACATGCAGCCGTCGTCCGCCTCGGACCGAGGGACGCCTGAACTCCGGGACTGTCTCGTCACCCTTTGGCTGAGGAAGTTCGCGCGAAGCCCGGACGTCGTCCTCTTCGATGGGCCGTCCGTCCTGGGACCGCCCGATACGCTGGCAGTCGCCGAAGAGCCAGACACGACGCTCCTCGTTCTCAACGTCAAGGAGACGAAGGGATCGATCGACCGGACGATCCGCCAGCTTTCCCTCGTGCACGCGCAGATCCTCGATCAAGTCCTCGACCGCTCGGACACGTCCCACGTCGCCGACGGCTCGTTCAAGGACCACCCACCGGTAGTCAGGCAAGCGTCGGGCGGGCGACGCGTTCGATCCTCGCGGGGAGAACACGCGCTACGGTGACGGATCGCACGAAGGTGCTGTTCATCGCCGGCGCCGACCGGAGTGGAAGCACGCTCTTGGATCTCTTGCTCGGCAGCGTCAATGGCTTCATCGCGGTCGGTGAGTTGAGCAACATCTGGCAGCGCGGGATCATCGAAGGCCGCCTGTGCGGATGCGGTGCGCCGCTCCCGACCTGCGACGTGTGGTCCGACGTGCTGGCGTCCGTGTTCGGCCACGCTCCCGGATCGACGGATGCCGAGGCGGTGCTGTCGCTCCGAGCTCATGCGACGCGGGTCCGCCACACGCGTCGGATCCTGCGAGACGAACGTCCGCAGCTTGGATGGTACCTGGCGATCCTGTCGCATCTGTACACGGCCATCGCCCACCGGACCGACTCCGCGGTGATCGTCGACTCGTCGAAGGACCCCTCCGATGCGGCGGCATTGACACTGACGCCCGGCATCGAGGCGTTCGTCGTACATCTCGTTCGCGATCCTCGCGGCGTTGCCTTCTCACGTCGTCGACGAGCGAAGGCTCAGCCGGATACGTCGGTTCCCACGAGGATGGCTGCGACGAGCGTGAGCCGGGCAACCATGGAATGGCTCGCGTGGAACCTGGGCACCGAGCTCGTGACGCGATCGATCCCTGAACGAAGCCTGCTCGTGCGGTACGAGGATTTCGCCCGTTCCCCGGAACATGAGATCGCGCGACTCGTCCGGCTCGTCGATGGATCAGGACCAAGTCTGCCCTTCGTCGGTACCGGTGAGGCGGTCGTTGATGTCGTTCACACGGTGTCCGGCAACCCTTCGCGGTTCACGCGAGGAGCCGTCCGAGTATCGGTCGACGACGAGTGGATCGCCCGACAATCCGTGTCGGATCGCATTGTGAGTACGGTGATCGCGTCGCCGCTCCTCGCCCGATACGGGTACCCGGTGTTCGACGTCGCTGGCGGGCGATGACGCGCCGATGCCGTCGAGCGTTGACCCACCTATGCCGAGCGCTGCGCCGAGGCAAAGGCAGTCTGCGGTCGTTGGCCCCTATGGGAACCGGCCACCGTGGCGTCAATTGGCAACCCAGGGGGCGGCATCCCCGGGATCATGAGGCAGGAGGGAGGGTGCATTGAACGCCAGATCGCCGACGGGATCTTCGACCCGCGGCGGAGATATCCCGGCTCTGATCCTCGGAGACCACATCACCGCTCTCGCGGTGCTTCGTGCGCTTGGCAGGCGCGGCGTACCGACCTTCCTCCTCGGGCCCCGCCGAGATGTTGCAGGCCGATCGCGCTACGCGGCCCGCCTCGCCGGGAACGAGGACCTAGTGCCCACGGATTCGTTGCCAGCGTTCCTGAAGAGGTCCGGGATCGAAGAAGCGGTTCTGTTCCCTTGCTCGGACCACTGGCTCCGGTCGGTAGCGGCGCTCTCATCGGAGGACCGGCAGACATTCCCATCACCCGTCGCTACATCGGACGTCGTTGAGACGTTGACGAGGAAGGATCTGTTCGCTCGGGCCGCGGCCATGCATGACGTGCCACATCCTCGCACCACGGAGGTTCGCGGTCCGGAGGACCTGGCGCGTGTCTCAGATCTCGACCTCTCGTCGTCGTTCCTGAAGCCATGCGATTCCCAATCGTTCACGCGTCGGTTCCATATGAAGGGGTTCCGAGTCGCTGATCGGCAGCGGGCAGAAGAGCTGGTGCGAAGAGCAGCCGCCGCCGGTCTCGACCTCGTGTTGCAGGAGTTCATCGCCGCCCCCCCTTCCGCACACGTCTTCCTGGACGGCTTCGTCGATCACGAGGGTCGCGAACGCTGCATCCTTGCTCGACGCCGATCGCGGATGTTCCCGAAGGATCTAGGCAATAGCACCGACAGCGTGACGGTGCCGCTCCGGGAGGTGGCCCCCGCCGTCGGCGCGCTACGTCGGCTCTTCCAAGGCCTCGGCTACCGCGGGCTTTTCGACGCGGAGTTCGTCCTTGACGAACGCGACGGTGTGTTCCGCATCCTCGAGGTCAACGCGAGGCCGTGGTGGCAGCTCGAGCTCGCGGCCGCCGCCGGCCTCGACCTGGTCGGGATGGCGTACGACGACGCCCTCGGACGGGCCGTGCATGACGCGAGCGGGTACCGCGTCGGCGCTCGTTGGGTCAACCCGATCCAAGACCTGCGATCGCGATTGTCAAGGCAGGGAAGGGAGATCGATCCACCGAATCCTCGCGACCCCTGGCTCCGGGCGCGTCACGGCGTGTTCCGCTGGGACGATCCGGCCCCCGGTTTGGCGGAACTGCAGCGACTCGTGCGCTCGGCCGCAACCCGCGGGTAGCGCGATGGAGAGTCGGGAGCTCTTCGGTCATCGCCGCGCGATCGAGGAGCGATCGCTCTCGCGATCCGTCCACGCACCAGGCAGCGTCGAGCGCTCGCGGGCGTCATGGATCGTCCCGACCTGGTGCGAGGATGCAGGGCCCATGATGCCGCTACTCCCCGTCGGTCAATTGTCATCCCCGTCCGCCAACCAGGAGGGAAGTCGACGGTATCCTCGTCCGGCGAGCAGCGACGCGAGCCGCTGGTTCGGCTCGGCGAAGATCGCTTTCAACCTGGCTCTGGCGTCGTCCGACATCTTCTCCTGCTGCGAGCCCATGTTCAGAGCCTGGTAGAGCGCTCGCAACGGTGCCTTCAGGCGCCGGCGTTCCCGAAGGAGGCCCTGGCGGTTCGCGATCAACGCGACCCGATGCAAGGTCTTGTTCCGGAATCCGAGCGTTCGGTTCTCGACGGAGAATCGGAATCCGGACACACCGCTATCGTCGAGACCCAGCCACCGACACGTTTCGGCGACGACGCCCGGCGGGTCGGCCACGATGTCCTCGAAGTACTGGACCCGTAGCCGGTCGTCGGCGAATCGCTCGAACCAAGCCGGCAGATAGTCCGCGTAGACCGCACCGCGGATGCTCCAGTAGGGCCGATTGTCAGGGGTGCGTTTCGCGGCGCTCAGATAGAGCTGTTCGCTCCGATCGATGTATCGCTCGAAGCTCAGGTCCTTCGGGATCTGCAGGATCGACATGGCGGCACGGTAGATCGACCACGTGCGCGTCACGGGGTCGCGCAATGTCAGGATCACGTGAGGGTCTGGCAGCGATCGCCGGATGCCGTCCACGAGGCGACCGCCGCCGTTGAAGTAGTGGGGCGTGGCCTCCATCCGGAACGGTTCCGCCGAGCATCGATCGAAGAGGCGGGTGTATCCGTCGAGCGATCCTAGCGAGCCCGTCGCGTCCTCGTCGGCTTCGGACAAGGGAAGGAAGTACCGCGGTTCCTTCACCGAGGACGCGCAGATGTCGGGGTGCTGAGACAAGTACCAGAACAGGGACGAGCTGCCTGCCCTGCCGATCCCCGCCAGCAACAGGTTCGGAAGGCTTTCGGGCGTGGGCTTGGACGCGTCACTCCCGTCGCGATCGGCCGCCGGCGACTGAGGCGGACCGGCCGCGTTCGGTTGATCGAGACTGGTCATCGGCTCAGATGCCGGTACCCATTCGACGCGCCCCCCATCCGTCGCGAGCTCTTCTTTGCGTGTCCTCTGAAGCGGGCGGCTTTGATCCGGACGGACGAGCCCATCCCGAGGACCAGCCCGACGATCCGGACGAGGGGCATCTGGACATGCGGTAGATCAGGACGGGACGTTGTCACTGATCATCGTCGCAAACACCGCAGGGACCGTCAGGAGTCCCAGACAGCGTGCCGACAGGTGTCGTCGCAACTCGTATCGACGGCCACCGACGACCGGAAGAGTCTCTTGACCAAGGCGCCCACGCCGAGAAGCCAGAGCGATCGCGGCGACGACGCTGTAGTCCCCAGGAGACGAAGATAGTCGTCGTTGGGGCTGCGTCGCTCGGTAATGGGCGCCGCCAGATGCCCACGCGGCAGCCATGATCGCTACGATCGTCGCGAACCCGACCTATCGACCGATCAGGGCCCGCGTACGCGTCGCCGCGAACATATCCCTCGATCCACGTTCACTCCAGGTTCGGCTGTCCGCTCTCGCCGGCGTGGAACGGACGGAGCAACGAGCGGACGCGGGTCACCGTTGCTCTGATCTGCTGCTTGGTCTTCGGCGACAGCCGTTGGGCGACCGCAACTCGAGCTCGCCTCGGGGCGAGATCTGCCCGCGCCAGCGGTCCCATCGAGCCTTTGGGGATCGCGTTGATCCACCGGATCGATTCCACATCGTCCGTGAAGCGGAGCTTGTAGGGCTGGGCTCCCGTCCCGAGATCAACCCGCGCGAGATGATCGTCGAAGGCGTGCTCGATCGCATCGACGAGCGCCAGCATCGATGGTTGATACCGGGCCCACGCGGGATCGAAGCCACCGAGCCAGTACGCGGTCTCGTGCCCAGCGGTCAGGAACAGATGCGAGCTGATGCATCGACCATCCACCTCGATCCGCCAGATATCGAATCGCCCGAGCCCGAGCAGATCTCGACCTGCGTCACGAAGCATCTGTTCGACGCCACGCACGAGGACCCGCGACCCACCTCGGTCATCCCAGCGGAGACGATGCAGCCTGGCGAGGTCATCGAGGGCAGGCTCGAGCTCGGCTTCCGTCGTAACCCGGCCGAAGGTGGCGCCCTGTCGCTCGAGATGTCGGCGCTTGCGTCGGAGCGACTGTCGGAAGTTGCTGCTCTTCGCAGCCAGCCATCCGTCGAACCCGCCGCCAGCGGTCACCAAGAACGGCGCATCCCAGCCGAACTCCGACGAAAGGTTCAACGGATGATCCGACGACCACGATGCCGACAGGAGCGCAGGCCACGGGGACGACTCGCGAACGCCGTCGAACAGGAGCGACCCAGGAGGCGATCGCATGTTATCCAGGCACGTGGCGACCGCCGATGCGACGGCTGATTCCCGTCCCCGAGCGGCGAGCATGTCAACGCGGGGCGAGCATCCCGCCCCGAGGAAGCGATAGCGCATGACCCCGGCGACCGTCCGCCGCGCGAAGAACGGGGCGATACCAGTGAGCCGGTCGCCTTCGTGGACCGCGATCGTCCGGAGCTTGGCTCCTCGGGGTCTCGCATGACGCCACCACGCCGCCATCCAGGCAGGCGAGCAGTACGGCTCCGACGAGGCCATCGCCAATCCGTCCCACGACGGCCAGACGGAAGCGAAGTCGCGTTCGTCATCGATGACGTTGACGTCCATCCGGCCGCTACCCCGCATGTTGGTCACGAACCCCCGCCGCGCCGCCGCCCCGACGAAAGAGGCCGTGTCAGCCAGTCCGGCATCCGATCTCGCCACGCGCCGATCACGTCGAGGCGTCCGAGCACCTTCGCTCGAAGGATCTCGACCGGATCGTTCATCACGGGGAACCGCGGGGTCAACAGCGGGAACGTGGTGCGGGAGATCCCTCGATACCCGACCGTGCCGGCCTTCCTGAACCCGCTCATGGCCACGACGGCGACCGCCGTCGAGGAGATGTGGAACCGAGCGTCGCCGAACGGGTAGGCGAAGGTTGTGACCCCTCGCTGGAGGATCTCCTCGAGCCGCTCCTTCGAGCCGGCGATCTCGTCCACCAGATGCGTCTCGTCCATCCCTCGCAGGTTCGGGTGAGTTCGCGTGTGCGCGCCGAACGTCATCCCCGCTGCATCCATTTCCCGTAGTTGCTCGACGGAGAGCGGCCGAAGCGCCGCTCCCCCTTGGCCCCACTCTCGCACCAAGCGGTCGAGCGTCGAACGGTCCCCATCCACCAGGCCGGTCGTGATGAAGAACGTTGCGGGGAAACGATGTTTCACGAGGACCGGGAAAACCTCCCGATAGTTGTCGTCATACCCATCGTCGAAGGTGATCGCCACAGCGGGACGTCTGCCGTCGCCGTCCTGGATCGCCGACGATCCGAGCTCGTCGAACGGAACGACGTCGCAATGCTCAGCGATCCAGGACATGTGGTTGCGGAACACCGACCGACCGGTCGAAACGCGCGTCCGCTCGGCCGCGACCGAGTGATAGCAGAGCGCAACGGCGCGGGGGACCGGGACCCTCCGCGGCACAGCGGCGAGGAACCGCTGCACTTCGTTCTTCGCGGTCGAGCTCATCCTCCCTCGTGCCGATCCGCAGCCGTCCCCATCACCGTGCGCCAACCTTCTTCCGATCGAGCCAGCCGCCGCCTGGGTCGCGCACCGCTACGAACCTTGCAAGTCTTCCCCGAGCAGGGGTCCACGCATGAGCCGCCCGCTCGCTCGGTATCGCAAGGTTCTTCTCTGGACTCGACGAAACGAAACCTTCGATCGGCGGGTGACCCCCGCACCGAGTCTCGCCTCATGCGAGGCGGTCCAGAAGACCAGGCGAAGTGGTTCTCTCTCGAGGGCCTGTTGTATCGTTCGCGGTCGCATCGGTCCGGGTCGAGGGAGGAACCATGCTTCTAGCCACCGTCGTTGACGGACGCCAGCGGCACCGACCCCAAGGGATCGGCCGGGTCTTCGGTATCCGCTCTGACTGCCGTATGGCAGCTGCATTCGCCATCGGCGCTCCGTCTCCTGCCAACGCCTCCTCGGACGCTTCGACGTTTGCCGTCGTCCACCCGAAGGCATAGGAAGTTCGGCGAGCTACTGCGAAGAGGTTTGGCGGTTAGTGCCGTGATCGTAGGCATCTGCGTGTTCCTTCCGGGCGGAGGGAGTGTGCATGCGGCCGTCGATCGTCGGGCCGTGTCGGGGGCTTCGAAGGACATGTCCTCGCGCGGCACGCTTTCCCGGGCAGAACCGACACCGTCGGATGATTCCAGTCCCACGGAGACCCCCAGTCCCACGGAGACCCCCAGTCCCACGGAGCCGCCGAGTCCCTCACAGACTCCCACCCCTTCACCGAGTTCGACGCCGTCACCCAGTCCGTCGGCCAGTCCCCCGCCCTCGGCAACCCCGACGCGAAGCCGTAGTCCCGCGCCGAGCTCGTCCGCACCGCCGGGCTCTCGTTCTGTATCGCGTGGGAGCGGTGGACCGCTGGCGTTCGCGGCGGATGACTCGCTGGGGTTCGTGTTCAGCCCGGTGGCGAGCGTGAGCGGCTCGATCGGGCCCTCCTAGCCCGGTCCAGACGCCGTCGGGACCTGGCCCGTCCACATCCCCCGTGGCGGTCTCAGCCGCTGCCATGCCTCTGCCGACCCCGATCGCCGACCCCGCCGGGTCGAGCGGATCGATGGGCTGGGTACGTATCCCGGTGCTGATCGGGATCGTGATGTTGTGCGGGATCCTGCTCGCGTTCGGGATCAAGTACGACAGCACCGATAGGTTGCCGTGGCGATGACGGGGCTGTGTGTTCGCTCTGTCCAGTGCGTCGTGAGTGCCTGCTCGCGGTGCTCGAGCCTCGCAGGCGGACGGGGTTCGAGATCCACGCCGGCCGGGACCAGGGTCCAGAGCAAGCCGCGGCGTGACGGCTGATGTTCGACCGATCGTCTAGGGGGATATCCCATCGTGTCCGTGAGCGTCCTGACCAGCTTGCTGCCATTGGATCCAGGTGGCGGTGGAGTCCGAAGGGATCCTCCAGTTCGTGCCGGCAGGCATCGACCCGATCCACGAGTTGCTCTCGAACGTCGCCGCCGACAGTGGGACGGCGCCGCTCGGAGCGAAGCCACTGCGCTCGGGGACGGACAGGGTATTGCCCGTGATCGACACGCCTGACGGGTGATAACCCGTGAGGCTTGCGTTCGCGCACCCGAGGCCCGGTTGAGGAGCGCTCAGCGTCGCCCTCCGATCGGCCCAGATGTTCACCCCCCGGTAGTTGTGCGCGAGCGTGTTGCCGGTGACGATCGTCCCGATCGAGTCCAGGATGTCGATCGCGTAGACCGACCACGCGAACCCGTTGTCGTGGACATCGTTGTTCGTGAACGTGTTGTCGTAGCTCGTCTCGTCATCGAGCGCGATCCCGGCGTTATCGAATACGTCGTTGCCGGAGAAGGTGTTGTCGTGCCCGTCACAGTCCACATGCAGTCCATTCCCCGCGTTGTCGTGGACGCTGTTGTCGCTGACGATGTTGTAGGCGCCCGAGTCCTTCCCCTGGGTGCCATGCAGCTTGACGCCGCCGGAGCAGGCGATGCCTCGAGCCGCGAGTGTGCCGTTGTGGTCGATCTCGTTCCCCTCGATCGTCATATGGCTCCCGACCGTCTCGATCCCGCACGTCTGGTTGTCGTGGATGCGGTTGCCCATGATCGTGGAACCCGTCCCGACGTTGAGGCCGAAGGCATCGCTCGGTCCGATCCCGAGGGCCCGGACCAGGACGTTCTGTCCGCCCCAGAACACCCCGCCGGTGCCGGTGTTCGCGATGTTCGGCTGCGTCCCGTCGGTGGCTACGCCGATGAACCGGTCACCGTCTTTGGGCTGGATGGCGGCCTTGATCGTGTAGCTGCCATCTGCGAAGCAGAACGTCGTGCCACCGCCGTTCGACGATATCGCGTTCTGGATGTTGCTATCCGGGAAGAGCTGAACCCCGGTACAACCGGTCGCAGCGTGCGACGCGACCGTTGTGATCGAGAATGCCGTGCAGAAGAGTGCCAGAACCTTCGAGACCCGATGCCGTGAACGTTGCAGAGACGGATGACGCATCCCTCGACCCCCCTCGCTCCTCTATCGACGTCATCGGTCAGCCCACCCACGATCCTTGAGTGGGGAGAACGGATCCGAGGACCGGTCGTTCGTGGGGGACACCGCACGAGCGCTATGGACCACGATGACCGCGGCGATCGCCTCTCAGCTCGTGCGGCCCCGACGAGAACGGGCAACGCTGGGCCGACCCCCACGCAGCGACCTAGATCGCACCGGTGCCAGGCGGAGGAGGTGGTGGTCACGACGGTAGGCGGACCGGTCAGCATCCGACAGGGGAACCACGGGAACGAGCGCTCGTCGAGTCCTCTTGTTGACCTGCTTCTGACCTGGCGAATACCCTCGATCCCGACCTCCGCCTGCTTCGACGGGTCGATTCTCGCCGAACGCTGCCCGCCGCACCGCGCAGCGGAAGCCGCCGCATCAGCCGCGCGGAGGCCCGCGAGCGGATCACGACGAACCTCCGCAATCGCGGTCTAAAGCCGCAACTCGACCGAGGCATACTCAGAAGCCCTCGAAGCGGCCATCGACGAGGTTGACGCCGTACGGGACCAGGTTCGGCGGACCATGGAGCGCCTCAGGTCCTCAGAGCAGATCGCTAAGACGGCTGGCCGGATCCCGCCGGGCCAGCTCGAGACGCACCAGGCCAAGACTGCCGCTCAAGATGAACTGATGCGCGCCCGCTATGAGGTCACGATCGCGAAGCATGATGTCGCCGAAGCAAGAAGCTCGCGGCGGACCTGGAAGCCGATCCCGCGAAGTTGCGGAAGCGCTGACCATATGGGAGTCAAGACACCGGTTCCGTATCCCGCAGAGGGGCCTAAACCGCAAATCCCGAAACCCAACCCGCATTGGGTGGGAAGACGAGCCGTCCCCTCAGCCGGCTCCGGCCAACATATGTACGTCCACCCATGTCGATGACATCGAAGGATCTGCAGCATCTCGCCTTGCAAGTCGCCGACGAAGGGTTCGATGATCGCGGTTCGCATGCTTGCCCAGGCGTCGTCGAAACATCCGGCGGCGTTGACGGTCGGGGCGCAATCACTGACTCGCGTAGGTCCACACGCCGGGACCCGCGAACACGTCGCTTCGACGTATCTGGCTGCGGCGTTCCGTCGGCTGACTGCGACGAAAGGGGGACTTAGGCGACCCCAGAGACGGTTCGAGCGTCGTTGCTATTGGCGAGGAGGCGCCGAGGATTTGCGACCGTCGGCCGTCTTCGGTCGGTTGGCGAGGCGCTCGACGGCGAGGCGCTCGGAGGTTTCGGGCCGCGCCTGTCGCATCGCCCTGGTATCGGCGATCAGCTGAGTGAAGGTCTCCTGGAGTTGCTGCGTCTGCCTCACGAGGTGGCTGAACTCGGTGGCGTCCATTGGCCGCTCGGGATACCCTCCGCCCTGTGACGTAATCCTCCGATCGCGATCGATGGACGTTGACCGCCAGCCAAGCGTCGGGGGCATCGGTGCAAGGCCGAGACCCCGTTAGTTCTGATCGGCCATCTCGACGTCCCAGATCGCCAAGTACCCCCTGGTTGCGCTCAGGAACTCATTGACGCTCGCGACGTGCTGGCGTGCCCGTTCCTCGATGACCTCGCGTCCCAGGACGTGCCCCTCCCGAACGGCCGCGTGCCACAACCTCTCGAACCTCGGGTTCGGGCCGGCCGTCACTTCAAAGGCCGGTTGCGCGGAGAGACCCCGCCTGGTTCAACAGACGGATCTACCCTCCGGTCAAGCGAACCAGGGTCTCGTCATCGCAGCAGGTGCGGCAGTCGTGTTGAGCACCGGACGCCAAAGCATCGTCGGACGTCCGGAACCAGCGGATGCCTTTAGCCCCGCACGGGCATACCCAATGCCAGAACCCGGCGACGCCGACCACCACATCGACGTCGAACATCGGTGAACGAGGGTCCACCCGAAGAGCATCGTTCGGGACAACCCTTCGCGCAAATACCGCGGTACGGACGTTGAGGTAGCGTGGTATCGCCACCCCACCTCTTGCCGCCCTCGCCGCTCGGGTATAGACCGACGATGAGTGGCTTCGCCTTGGAGCTTGGAGAGGACCCCCGAAGGCATCTCCGTCGTCGGCGAGATCGACCTCGCCGGAGCCGAGGACTTCGTTGAGGAGTTCTGCGTCGTCGCGAGGGATGCGCCGCGTCCGCTCCTCGTGGACATGACGGGCGTCACGTTCATGGATTCATCTGGCATCATTGCGCTCACACGTGTCGCCGCAGCGCTCGGTACGTCGCAGATCGTCGTCCTACCGTCGCGCCAGGTCTTTCGCTTGCTCGAAGTGGCCGGCCTGGCCAAAGAGGGTGCCTGGGACAACGTGACCGTCCTTCCGGCTGACTAGCCTCCACCCATGGCGTCAGCGTTCCGAGCCATGATGCGAGACGATCGGGAACGGCTCGGTGTGTGAGCCTCGTGGCTTCCTAGTGCGCTACCGCGACTGCCCGGAAGTGGAGGTCGCCAAACGTCGAGTCGTCAATCTCCGGAGTACGACGATACAGACGAGGGCAATGACTGCCCCGATAGCTTCAGCGATGACGTCGGACACTTGTGCGTCGCGGCCGGGATCTACGCCTTGGAGGATCTCGATGGCGACACCGACTAGGACGATTCCCAAGCAAAATGGAACGCCGAGGTTCGGCCACCGCCCCCATCCACGACCTGGCCTCCACACAGCCGCGAGCAGGAACGTCAACGTCAACGCGAAATACGCCGCCGCGTGCTGAACTTTGTCGGCACCGTGGAATAGTTGATCGCCCGGAGGAACTTCGGCAAGACTGAACCAAAGGGTGGCGGCACAGGTCGAGACGAAGAGGAACCATAGGAAGCCGTCGATCGAACGGTTCCTTCGCCGGTGCGCATACGCCATGTCAGAACGTTAGCGGCGATTCCGGGACACGTGTCCCACGGCGAGCACTATCCCGCCTTCGAGACGTGGGATCGGATCTGCAGCTGTACGGGTGGCCGCAGGCGTTCCTCGCAGCTTACCGGTAGTCGGTAGGGATATGCCCAAGTTCCAGCGCCGGGAGGGCGAACTCGTCGTACGCCTCGCCGCCGATGATGGGACGGCACCAGAGGTCGTGGCTCAGAACATCAATGACGAACTCCGGCACGGCCCGCCGACGCGCCGGGTGGTCATCCGACTCATGGCGGTCTCTGTCGGATCGCTCGCCGTGGTGCACCAGACCGTTTCGGATCTCGCCGAGCGAGGCGTAGCCGTCGACTGGTAGGTGTAAGCGAACGGCTCCCGACCGGGAGTCCCGATCGAGAGCCTCCCGCTCTACGCCTGCGGGCTCTCCGGGCCCGGCTCCGCTGTGCGCTCGGTCACGCTCGGTGGCCTCGGCGAATAGAAGAGGAGACCCAGGGTGGGCGGGGGGTTTGACGACTCCTCAAGAATCGTCCCCAACCCCAGGGTCTCAGCGTGCCCCAGGGGCACTCTCATAAGATCGATCCAGACGCGCAATCCGTTACACGCCTGGCCAGATCTCGCCGCTACCTGGGCAGGGGCGAGGCCCGGGACGGGCAAATCGGAGAGGGAGACTTGCCCGCCATTCGGTGACCCCCCGATACACCTAGGACCTCGCCCCGAGCCACCTTAGAGATGGGTTCGGAGGAGGAGAGTCGGTGATACGGGCTGCGGTCCGCCGTCGCGGCGTCCCATATCTGGTCCGTAACGCCCCAACGACCGGCCTGGCCAGGGCGCGACCATAGCGACCGCGCGTCGATGACGTCTGGCCGCGATGCCCACCGGGTACGTGATGGCTGGCGACGGCGCGGCCGAGGGAGGGGATCGCGACCTTCGCGCGCGTAGCGCTTGCCCGATGGCCGCGTCGTCGCTCTTTCTTGTGCTGCGACCGTCGGCCTAGAGACGATGTACCCAGACGTAAGGCGTTGCTTCGTGCGCTTCCTCTGCGCGTGGCAAGCTTGACTGTGAGTCCGCAATCGATGCCCGGGCCGCTTGTAGGAAGTCCTTCACCCCGGCGACGTGTTGGCGAACCTGGACGACGAACGACTCGCGGTAGCGGATGGTCCCTCGGCGAACCGATGTTTTCCATCCGATGCGCGAGCGGCGTTCCCAGTCCGAGATCTGACGGGGCGTGCCTAACTCAGGCTGGCCCATCATCCACCTGTTGACGGATGTCCGGTGCGCGGCGTCGAGTCGTGAGGACCTTAGGGGAGATGGAGGCCGGACCCTAAACGTGCCATCGCGCCCACCATCGGCGGCGTGGTCGAGATTTGCCCAAGATGCGCAAGGCGGGAGGTCGAGCCGACCGCTCGCGAAGGATTCTGCAGCGAATGCGTGATCGACCGGATACGGAAGAACTACAGCGACAAGCAGCATGGGGCCGCCCTCAAGCGCCACGACGCGGGTCGAAGCGGTCGCTCCGTGCGGATTGGGTGCGCGACCGGCAGCGGGTGCGCCGCCTCAAGACTCGCCTCAAGCCGACGGAGCCAGCGAGCTCCGAGGATCCGTGGCAGATCGCCGACACCGCGCTCCGGGAACTGAGCCACATCCGCCACGTCCGGATGCGTGCCGAGCAGCATGCCCGCCTCAACGTGATCGCTGAGGCCCTACGCCGTCTCGCGTGGGGCCGGCGGATCAACTGCCGCACGAGCTGACGGGGAGCTTCGAGCGCGGGCGACGGACTGGCACCGAAAGTGGCACCAGTCTCGCCGTCGGCGATTCCCCCTCCCCGCGAACCCGCAGGTGGATTCGTGGGCGCTGCAGGGC